>Ga0307509_10008761_pt1 | contig 12793 bp, 9 predicted proteins | sample 10_EM_MG_FD_202245 | JGI IMG/M metagenome (GOLD analysis project Ga0307509, IMG submission 202245) | Populus trichocarpa ectomycorrhiza microbial communities from riparian zone in the Pacific Northwest, United States - 10_EM | ecosystem: Host-associated > Plants > Roots > Unclassified | place...
TGCAGGTTCAAAAAGGATTCCACCAACACGCAAGATACCTCGAAAGAGGGAGTTGTCATATTCTCCCTTGCCGTTATCGCATCTAAATCGCGAAATTGGCCAGTTCGGAAAAGCTGTTTCGACCCGCACCTGAAATTCTTGAAAGATTCTCGTAATCTCAATGGATTCCTTCGACCGCAGAAAATAGCCATATGCCCAGCGCGTATAATCATCAATGTAGAGGATGAGATAACGGGATCCAGACCATGACGGGTCCCAATCGGGCCACAGAGATCGGAGTGAATGAGCTCAAAGGGCCTTGATGCTCTGGCTACAGGAAGTCGGACGAAGGTGCGCTGATGCTTTGCTTCGATGCATGTATGGCAGGGTGGAATATTGCCGACGGGGAGACCGGTGATGGAGGAAACGGCTCGAAAGTTGAGATGGGCCAGTCGTTGATGCCACAGGGTAATTGGGACTCCGGCATTAGTGGCAGTGGAGCTGTTGGCGGCATTCGCATGGAGAGCATGGGCCTGTCTAGATAGAGGGAAGAGCGCCAGGGATTTGATGGCACCGGTGACGACCGCTCTTCCAGGACCCGCGAGTTTCCAGACAAAGTTTCTAAGCTGACCGAGGGGTATCTGGGAACCTCCGTCAAGTCTTGAGATCATGCAGGTATCTTCGGTGAAGGTAATACGACGGTGGGCAGATAGCTGGCCAACCGACAGAAGAGATGACCGAAGATTAGGGGCATAGAGAGCCTGAACGTCTAGGGCCAGTACTTCATGGCTTTGATCGTTCTTGAAGAGGATTCGTACAATGCCTACGCCTATGGCATTGATCGACGAGTTGTTGCCCATATGGATAGGAATAGTGGCGTTGGGCTTGAAGGCTCGATATGAAAACAATGCATCGCGATTCCGACAGAGGTGGTGGGTTGCACCCGAATCAATCAACCAGTTGGAGATTTCGGATTGGTCAGAAGGGCTTGAACAGAGACGAGGACTGGGTCAGCGGTAGCCGGCATGGCTGAAGCTAGTGAGCTCCCGGAATTCTTGTTAGTACTGTCATATCTTTTACTCTTCTAATGTGAATCCATTGCCTGTCTCCCCCTCTGACGAGAATTACAGTCACGCCGCGTATGCCCATGGCGACCACAATGCCAGCAGGTGACAGACGAGGAGCGATCATCTGCACGACCGCCAACGGAGCTGTTGGACCTGGACCAGGAGTTACGATAGCCACCACGATCACGACCGCGACCACAACCGCGGAAGCTGTGACCTTTCCCGCGAAGCCCAGAATTGCTGCTGTGAGTCGAACTGACTCTCGAGTACAAAGCAGATCCAGAAGTAGCGGTAACGTTCGAAGTAGAGGCCTCTGGGGCCTTGATCCGGAGGGTGGCCTCATACTGCCGGATAGAGGTAATATAATCCGTGACCGAAAGATTTGCCTGCTGGTGTAACAACTGAACCGTGGTGTCATAAGGATCCGGCAAAGAGGAGGTCAAACGAGAGATGAAAGTAGGATCGGTAATGGCCTGATCGGTCGAGGCAAGCACATCCTTGAAATCCATCAAGGCCGTGATGTAGGCACTAACAGATGAGTAGTCACTGCACTTAATACGATTGAACTCACGGATAAGACCCTCTCTCCCTGCCCGAGAGGCGGCAGTATCAAACTCGGCAGCAAGTGCCGTCCACATCGCTGCTGGCGAGCGAGGAATACGCCGAAGAAACACTTTCGCCTCAGGACCGCACGAGTTATAAATGAAAGTAACAGCGAGGCTTTCACGGCGATTGAAATCGAGGAGGCGAGCATGCTGGTTGGCCGGCGGGGCAACTTCGTGACCAAGGGCGATTTCAAGGGCCCCGGCCCCCTGCAGAAGGTACTGAAGGTCCTGGGACCACTGCGGGTAGGTTAACTGACTCAACCTGGTAGCTTCACCGTACTTACAACGGTAAACAGAATCGTCTTTGGCTTCCAAGAACTTCGAAAGAGACATCAAGAAGGTTGGATGGAAAAAAAAAAATGATGTTAAGTATAGAAAGATAGGTAGACAGATAGATAGAAGATTCAATATAAAGCGCGAGGAATAAATTGCAGATGGAAGGCTACAATAGGCTCATAACCTGTTGAAACAGTGAGAACGGAACGATGGTTTTGGAACTGGTTGAGTGACGAGAAGAATGATGAATTGCTTGATTAACTTCTCAGTAGAGAGCGAACTACCCAGATTATCTACTGTTGAGAGCGAGACACAAATTGCGAGTAAATCAACAGTAGGAAGTAAATAGAAACAGAGAGAAGAAAAGAAAGGCAAGGAGGTATGTTCAATAGTACCAATATTGTAAGGGGGTTTTGAGATGGCGATCAAGACTAATGCAAGGAGAAAATCAATAGTGCGAGTGATACTATGGTAGCGCCAGAAGCATATTTCAACAGTTCGGTTTACATGCTCCAGTAAGCTTAGCACAGTACTGCGGTATTGCTAGCTTTGGAGCTTGCTCCTTAGTCGGGCCCGCCGAGGCCCTATATTGATTGCGAGATTTCTACTGACTCCTGAGTCGCCTCCCTCACCTCCATGTATCGCGTACATCGCAAGGGTAACAAAATATTCCATTCAACAAGCTAGGCAAGTGCTAAGTTACGAACTTTTGTCGTTCACGTAGTTTGATCACGAGAAATCACCCAAGTTTTCTAATTTGAGTCCACACTTTCCTATTTTTGAAGTGGGCCCAAGCAGGGAGGATATGTCTCCTTTTGGAGGTACAATCATGGAACACTCAAATACACAACCCCCTCAAATACACATTCCTGATTGCGCTCCTGATTGGCTGAATCTTAGTAATCCAATACTGCAAGCCAATCAGCGAGGAGTGTGTATTTGGGGGGGTTGTGTATTTGGGTGTTCTGCGATCGTACGCCCGACTTTCTGCTACGGTACTCCCTGCAGCAGTGTCGGCCGTCGACCACCACTTTGCGGCCGGGGGGCGTGCCTTCTGAGGGTATATCTATTTGGGCGCTAGTACTAGTATTTGTCGATCCCCTGGGGAAGGCTCGGGCAAACGGGCCCGGTGGTTTAGCTCGCAGTAGATTTCCTCTTAGAGCCGCCAAACAAGGGATCCCGGCCTCAACCACGTTCCCACATGCACCCTTGCCAGTACCCTAGCTACTCACAAAATATCACTCACCGCGTTCGCAAAATTGTGAATTCGCTCGGCCCCTATAAACCCTGGATTCCCTAAACCAATATTCTCGGTCTGTAATTCATTCGGCCACATCTTCCGACAATCTATAGGATCCCCCACGTGAATCGATGCCTAACGCATTAACTTGAATAAGAGAGAGGGTTCTCGGGTCGTCTGAGTTTCTTATTTTGGAGGGGACGGGAGAAAATGCCAGCAAAACAAAACCACGCGTTCCTTGGAGAGGTAACTCAGACGTCCTGAGACAATTCTCTCTTATTCAAGTTATTGCGGTAGGTGGTGGAGTGATTTAGGGACGGTTGTGGTTTGGAGACCCCTTTGGTCCTGTGTGATTAGACACTATAGTGCAGTATAGTGTAAGTAGTCGAGTGGGCGGGCATTTACTCTGAGAGAGGCGAGTGGGAAAAGACTACCCTTAGCACAAACCAAGCACTAGGCAAGCTGCGATCTAGCATCATGTCAAATACTTGAAATCAACTATACCAACAGGGTAATGTTTTTTCGAAAATTTCCAATCACAACCCTATCGTTAGGAACATAAATCCTCACAATAGTGGCTAGAAGACACTCCTCCTTAGTTCTACTCCTTTCTGATTTTTTTTGTAGGAGTAATATTAACAGAGACAGTAAAATTTCAAATTTTAAATGTACAGTGGTTCTCGAGCTTATTTAGCCAAACCCCTATTTTGTGTATTATGTAAGTAAAATGAACTACCCATGAGCGCTGATTTCAAGCGCCCAGCACCATCCCGTGCTTGAGTCGTTCTAGAAATGTTACCACACATTAACTCAAGGGCTTGCAGGAAAGAAATATTCTTCTAGGTGGAAAGCTATCTAAGCTGCTGCATCATCTGTGCTGGGGGCACAAGCACAGGAACGGCAGTATACGACAATAATATCTCATTCAACCTGCGCCTTGTAACTTATTTTAATGTTAAGCCCTGCCAGAACAAAAACATATCCACCTTAGCACAGACGGACATTCCCCCTACGAGACGATATGATCACCGAACTACCTCCGGAATAATAGGGACGATCATAGTCCCTCTCGCCCGCTTGGGCTCAGCCCGAATTTCTCCGCCCCCCTTGGGGCGCCCCATTGTCCTCTTACATACCCTACGAACAGCTGCTACGTATACCACGTTGCGGCCATCGGGACACTGGAAAGCGTGTGCCCACGAGTTCTTGCGTGGTTTCAGTGCCGGCACCATTCTGTGATTCGCCATTTACTGCTGTCGAGTGATGTGCTGTGATACTGAAGCTTACCGGGATTCTCCCCTGCAGTGTTAATAGTGCCGAACCTCCCTACATCACGCTAAAATGCAAACTAAAAGCTAGCTTCATGCTTCTCTGGGAATGTCAATCTAGTGATATCGGAAGGAGTTCAGGTCAAGTTATGATATAGATCTTTGTCTACCAACAGGAGCACTAAACCTGATATGAGAGTGATGTTCCTGTAGTTGTGAGGTAATTCACTTGTCGATGTTTGCTAACCAACCAACATCCAGAGTCATGTGATAGCATTACTTGTTCACCTCTATGGGGTTGAATCTACCAATCAAAGAAAGACGCTAATTTCGATAGTGTCGAATTGGTAGAGAAATTCGGCACTACCAACACTGCAGGGGGTAAATTCCTCCGCTTTCACCTCTTCGGACCTAACCTATATCGCCGCGCATAAGGCCTACCACAACGCAAGGGCATTGAACGTTGGAATATCATAAACCTAAGGAGCACTATGGGACCTGGAGCGGTACCTACCCAAATATCGGCCGAATTGAGCAATGTACGGGTAGTTATTCAGCACTGAGATATTTGCCCGTATGGGGCACGGCTGTGGAGAAGGAGTCTAGGTCCAGTATTCTGGGGGACCTGGGGGAGGGAGCAGAAGAAGCGAGACCGGGATTAGGCAGCTGCATTATATAGTCAGAGGTGGGGATCCCGGTGGGCTCGGGCTATGAATTACCCCGAGAAAGTACTTCGGTGTGTTCTATTAGCCGCTTCCCCTCGGAGTGCCGGCCGTGCGTCGTTAGGGCCGGGAGGCAGAGATACATCTCGTTCATAAGCGCCCACCCCAAGTTGGTCTTGTCTCCTAAAAATTATTTGCTAAAAAGGCAAAACATTAGTTATGAGGTAAACATGAGTTATGAGGTAAATGAAGGAACGTAAATGAAATCTGAAAAGTGTAAAACGGCTGTTACAAGGTATATGAAGGAGTGGTTGAGAATGGTGGTCGGAGGGGATCGGTGTCTAGTTTTCTAAGGTTGGCAAGCTAAATTCTAAAAAGAGTAGCTTAAACGTCATCCAGCAATTATTAGGATGCATGGATCAGAGAGAATTACCCCACGCGCCAATTTATATATAAATTATTAGATGTTGCGGGAGTTTTGTAGATCGTTTAAGAGCGTGATGGACTGTTTTCGAGCCTTTGTGATATACAGTGAGATTCTCCCGACATGTTTCCCCCCCGTCACCATAGGAATGTGCGGAGGTATGCGAACATCCGTGGAGATACAGAGGTTAGTACGGTGATCTATTGAATGATCTGGATGCGTTGATTATTCTTTTTTGTGCACTTGTCTCTACTAATAATTTGGTTTGGGAGAATGAAGTCGCTGAATATACCTCAGCTGCCTTTCCTACACAGTACCTAAGTTCCAAGTGAATCTTCTCGCTCTACCGCCGACCGCTCGGCCATCCGTTCCTCCGTATTAATATAAATCCTCACTGGGGAGTGGTTGGACTATTTTGGCTGTGGTTTGAGATCGTGTATTCTGGTTGGGCAACTCAAGTCCTCAACCCAAACCCATAATAACGATAGACGTGGAGTATTGGGACGCCTTAGGCCTACAGCTTTTGTGGTTTTTGAAGGTCTGTTTTGATAGCCAAAGCCGAACTTTCTGACCTGCGCTACAGCCTTGCTGAGGAAAGTCAAGGTCTTGTGTCTCCTTGTTCTCATCGGGCAGGATTTCTTTCGTTCTCTTACCCTCCGGAGGGATTGTTCCGTGATAACTCGTAGGAGAAAACCTTTTCAATACCAGTCAATCCCGGGCCCTCCTCGAGGAATGCCAGGAACTGTGCCAACCCTTCTAATATCATGTACCTGGCAAAAAAAACATTCGGATGTGATCAGCCGAGAAATATATCATACCCTTGAAAAAAATGAAATCTTGGCAAAGAATTCCTCACCTTTGGCGATCATAAGATGGTGAAGAAAGCTCATAAAATAAACTAAAGCAAGGAAAGACAAGCCTAATGGACCATTAGACCTTCGATATATATTTTTTGATATTTTTTAACAGTTAGGAACATATAATATTTCCGTGTGCTAGTCTACCCTCACTCAAAGTGGCATGTTTTGTGAAGTGAGTTGCCCCAAGAATTTCAAGGAAATTGCAAAAACCTTGGCCTTAGGTTTTATCCAACCTTCAAAAAATAGGGAATAAAGAGACTGCTGACACTCCATGAGTGTTTCGCCTCTCGCTGCTGCATGAAACCTTTTGGGTGGTATATTTCCCGGCGGATGGTACGAGTACCAGTACCGTATCCGAAAGGCTTGTTGCCAAGTGCATGGTGGACAGCTTCCTCAGCTACCCGGACACCCCCCTCGCCGGAGAGATGTTGATTCGCAGGTATTGTAAAAGGAAACGAGCTGTGATCGGCATAGTTGTCACAGCTCATGAGAGGAAAGCACTTGAAAGTTCCCTTGGTTTTAGCTGTCCGGGTGGGGGGTGGCTTAGGAAGTCGTCAATTCAAAAAGTTTTCCCAATAGAGCATAGTCTTAACCAGCTTGGCAGGATCCTACTGGCATTTTCCTAAAAGGAGATTTATGGCCGACTTAAGCGGCACAAGCCTTCGCATAGTTGTCTTTTGGTATGAAAGAAAATTATAAATTTTAGCAGTTTTTCTGGCGTATTTTTGTGATTTTTTGCAATTGGTCCATGTCTCTCTTAGAAGCCGGGGTGTTATTCTCTTAGCTGTGGGCGAAAAGTTGTGTTTTGTTGCGAAAGACATTACCAGTTTCTATGGAGGGCTGGGGGTTGGCTGATGCAGAATACCGGCAACCAAGCTCCTTGACTCCTTCTGATTACATAAGGGTTAAGTAGTTCCTAACTTCTTGGCCACTAGGCTATCCAGGTATTTCACGTAAAATCACAGCTGGGACGAACACTTATCTTGCTGGTAGATAGAAGTTGATTCCCCCTTACCCGAGGCTAGGGATAAGGATATTACAATCTTAGGTGCTGAATACATCGCGAAGTGGATACAGCCTCAGGACGAGAACGATTGCGCAAATTGATCACTGATAGCAAACTACAAAATCCCTCTGTGTGTCGAGCGGCGATCGAGGATTGAATACCAGTAATGAGAAATGGTAACTTTAGCTGTGAGAGAGATAGAATCTCGAGGGGGTTATGGATTGCGGATGATAGCTAACGACCGTCAAGCCCTGGTCCATTACCAGTAGTAAGCATATAGTAGAAGAGAACTCGGACATGTTATAGCATGAGTTTTCGCAACTTATGATAATCTCGTTCAGAGCGTTGCGTCTGACCTCCAAGTCGTTGCCCACGAGTGAATGTGATGAATACTCGTGCTCGGTGGTGGGTGTTGTGATATGCTGATCTAGCGTCTTTTTCGCCGTCCGGACCTTCTTTGATCCTACACGCTAGTCTTGAGTCTTCTTCCTTATCACTCGTTTGAGTACTCTGGGTATGAATAAGTGGGATGGCTACATGAGAGTTGTGCCAGTTGTCCTTGGGATAGGTCAATAAACCAACTATCTCCGCTGCTGAACGCCTGCATATTTGACAGTGGGCCGTGCAGGAAGCCGAGTGATCTGTCATGTCTGCGGGAGTGGGGGACGGAAGAGTGCAAAACTATTGGAAACCATGATTACGCGTCGGGCACAGTATGTCGCCGTAGCTTCCGTATGCTAGCTTCCATAAAAGTTGCCCTCTTGTTAGCTTGTGCGTCTTCTCGCCCCCGCTTCTCCTCCGCTCCCGCTTTCTGCTTTTTCTCTTTCCTATCCTTGTCCTCAACTAAGGGCATCTTCTTGGTTCTCACAATTCCTTTCGTGCTCGCATCCAGCGGTACATTCCAACAAAAACCCAGAGGCTGAGGAGACGGGTCGGTGGTCTCTGAAATGCCTGAAGTGAAGTCTGAGCGGCCCGCAATGCAAACGAATTTTTCTTTTGGGATGTCAGCCGCGGGCAATCCAAAAGGGGTATGGTGGGCCTGTCTTCCATTATCACGCTTAATTCGTGTCGGTAAAGAAATCACCTGGTACTCTGATGGGGGCTATGACCCTGCATCTGCCACGTTGTTAGGGTGGTACGAGCACCCCCTCCCCGGGGTGGTGGTGGGGATCGACCAGATGTGCGAGGAGCCAGAATGCCCAGGAGGCCACCACACTACCAACCATCAGTAGGGGCAATCGTATTCTCGAAGGGGATAAGGTGGATTCTACCAGTTACCATATACAAGGGCCAGGCAATAAAAAGTGGAACGACGCAGGGGTGGGTGGGTTGATTCTGAGCAAAATCCTGGTCCAAGTGGAAGTAAGGCTAAGGGTATTTTATTTTTTGTTGTTGAGGCTGCCCAAATTATTATTGCTGGTACCGGTATTAAGCTGGGGCACTTGGTTGCGAAGGTACTGTACAAGTGTCCGCGTTATTTTGACCCTGAGGTACCACTATTTATTACCGGACCCTTGTGAATTGGGATGCACAGCAAGGGTAAAGCAGGTGCGGCAAACCATTACCACCTTTTAGAGGAAACCGAACTGCCAAAAAAGACCAAATTCTGTGCTGGGTGGCTATCATGAGAAATATTATTGCCCTTTGAAGCAATTTCTCTTCCCACTACACACCCTCCTACCCTGCTGACATACCGTAAAAACTCAAATAGAAGAAACATGTGCTAGGACGTTGGAATTTCCCTTCTCAGCTACGCGAGGGGGAAACACAGCAAACTCAGCCCTCAGTTGAGATAAATAAAAGGAATATACAACGCACCTTACTAGGAGAGGCAACTACAGCGTCCTAGCACATGTTTCTTCTATTCGAGTTCTTACGGTATTCCGGTTCTTCCCAGTTTACTCGATAAGGTGGAGAAAAAACTTGCACCTGGGATCACTTGACTTTCGAACAACTGCATTATCACTGCCTATAAAAAATCTTCCTCTATTCCCAACGGACTCTAGAATTAATGTAAGAAATTGAAGCTCAAATAGTAAAGCAAGCCTTCAACTGAGGGCTAAGGCACCCTACTCGAGTAGACTGCAGTAGATGGCCTGAATTGAGAGTGCCCGGGTTTTCTCTACGGTACCGGTATCATCTCCTACGGGTAACACCTAAACTCTAGGCTATTTGGAAGCCATGAACCACTCGGCTTTTTGGAATGCAAGCGATACCTCCGACTAGTCATTCTTCTAGAGTACCCAATTACTTTGCGGGTCCCTCTTCCTTCCTACATCCTGATTCACCGAGTGATATTTCACCACGGTGGTCCAAAAGTGGTGCCCTGGATGCCTCTTTGGGGTGTTTTGCGATCCTTTTCTTGATCCTCTTGAGCAAAGAACATCCTCCTCCAGACCCTGCAATCACACCATCACTGGGCGCATGGCTGCCGCCCACAACCTGGTGGATGACTACCAAATGATCGATTCCCCGGGCGCTAAGTTTTGGTTTGCTTGTCCCCCAGCGCTAGAGACACTCGGAGTGCAATTGATAGGGCCCCCAGCATGAAGAGACCAGACAGTCTTTTATGTTGAACCCCCGCCACGATTTTAAATACTGTACAGTACTATACTAGGGGGTTGACAAAAGTCGGGTCCACTTCCGAAAAGAGACGTCTCCGGCACGTGGGACCAAACAGGATTAGGGAATTCGAGTGATAGCGAGTGAGTATTTTTTGGTGGTGGCAAGAAGTCGGGACCGGTGACACAAGCATTCGCGCTGCGTTTGCTGGAGAATTCGTTGAGCAAGTGTTTGTGAGACCGTTGCCAATGTTGTGACTCGCATGGCTACCCTTAGCGCCCAGTATGGGCTGCAATACCGGTCCCTGTGCATGCTCTGATGAACTCAGAAGCCAGAAAACGCTAACTGACTGCAGTCACACCCCCTACTGCAAATTATATTTAGAAGGCAGCCTAACGCACAACCTCTCCCTTACGCACAACCTCTCCCTAACGCATAACCTCTTCTGTTCATCAAGTTTTACTTTTATTTGACAAACTCTTATACCTTCTACTACATTCCATACCGTACAAGTGATGCATCCTGAGTCTGCAGCCGGCGTGAAAGCCCTGAATTATCAGTATGAGAGGAAACCAGATTGTGGGAAAGAGTGGTTAAAACAGGGTTAGAAACTCGTTTCCACTCAAATTGTGGAGGAAGTTGACACAACCGGTAAGATAAATACCTTGCATCCTTGCTTAATCTTGAAGCTCACCACTCTGATCTATGTTCCAGCCTACCACAATACCAAAACTGACGGCACCATGGACCACCCCATGAGCATCGGGGCGGTTGGCTATGAGGCATTGCTTCCTGCAGATCTCCCCTCTGAAGCAATAAACGTCGCACTTGAATTCATTCATACCCTCCTGCAAGACTCCAAACAACACGGCAGCTACGGCACAATCCTACAGTACAGCAAAAAGCTACACGAGGCAACGGTTCCAACAATACTGTTTGGATTTCCACAACCAGGGCAGATCGGATCTATCATATTACCTGAGGCTATTGCAAATATCCCACTGCTGGTGATAAGAGACAAAGCAGTACCAACCATAGATATACTACCCACATGGTGCTTGGGTGTGAACTACGAGGAAAAGGTGGGACTTGCAGATATTTCCCTGGGAGGAAAATATTCTATATCGGACGCAGGCAGCTTCGGGGGTTGGTTGGCAACAAATGACGGGAAGAAGTGGGGTATAACATGCGGACATTGCCTTCCGGAGTGTGATGTTGGTTCCAGTGTCGTTTCACCAAGCAGTTTAGAGATTATGGCCCAACTGGATGAAATTATTCCATACACCAAATATTGTCCGATATCTCAGAGTGTTTGCAAACTGAAGGCTTGTGAAGATGAAGTTGATTTCCTAAGGGAGAAATATACCGAACTACTAGATAATGATGGGGTTGAGCTTTATGACGGGAGCAAAATAAAGCTGATTGACTTGACCTTGGGATTTTGGTAGCAAAGGCGGAACACAGATTTCCCATCTTGCAAAGGCATAACAAACAATTGCGATCCCAAGGGAAGAGGGAGTTTGCAGTCAAGAGTGCCATAATAACCTCACGGCTGGACTGGGCATTGTTTGAAGCTTGCAACACAAGATGGGTAATTTCAGTTTCTTATTAGTATTTAGTATCCCCGGTACTAACTGAATAGAATGCTCGGGAATCAACTCACTACCAGTCATATTTTTAGAGATGACAAGGTTTGCGGAATGGGTTTGCTGGAGCCAGGGGCCACAGTGTGGATAACTGGGAGAACAACAGGCCAAACAAAGGGTAAGGTAAATGACGTTGGTGTCATCATCTGGAAGGATGGCTTTACGACGGAAGAAGTTGCCGTTATTTCTTCATTTAGTGGCTCAGGAAGTAGTTATTTTGCGGATAATGGTGACTCAGGCACTCTGGTGTTCTGTATGGCTAATTCGTTGGAAGCTGTTGGACTTGTAGTTGGCGGGAGTGAGTCACAAGTTCCGCGTTGGGTTGCCGTTACCCCGTTATGGGCAATCCTTGAGGACATGAAACTCATGATGGGTATGGATGTTAAACTTTGTACGGAGTGTTGACTTTGTTAAGTGTGTAAACTGGGTACTTGATTGTAAACAGGGTGTTTTTGTATAAATACTATAAGTTTTCAGGCGGTGGGTATGAGCAATGCTTACAAGTGTTCCTGCCAGCTTCTTCCTTGCTTGATTTTTTTTGTATGTTCGAAAGCTAAATGCCAGACCCTTGTACAGTATGCCTGCCCCTAATCCAACTGCTTACCATGGCAACCACTGGTGAGTTTTAGGTGCCCAGCATGCATCATTAAGTCTATAGCGCTTCTTTGGTTGTTGCCATATCACTTGTATTGAAAGGGTCGATTTTCGACTCCACACACAGGGCAACCTTAAGCCACGCCCGTTTGCCGGAAAACAGGATAATAGTAGACAATACAGTACAAGTACCATGATACTCCAGATAGCAGTAAATTTGTTTTTACAATTTGTCTATATGCGGGGGCCTAGGGATGCGCATCTCTCTGCACGAACCTTCTCCCCTACACCTCCGGCGATTGAAATCTCAACACCAGGGAAATCATCGTGGGATTCCACCACCACCCCCTCTCCTCCCCCTTGATGGCTTCTGCCTAGGGGAGCGATGCTACAACCCTCCCTCTCCCTCTGGGGTCTACCCCCTCCTCCACGGGGTTCTTGTTCCTGTTCATCGTTGACTCCCGCTCATGAAGTTCGGTTCTCCCCCTTACCCCGCACTTCCTTTGCACCTCGCTTAGGTTTTGCACGGTCGGCATTCTGTCCCCTTCGCTCACGGTCGGCGCTGAGCTTTCCAAGCCCTTTGCGAAGTACCTTTCCGTCTCGG
>Ga0307509_10008762_pt1 | contig 12793 bp, 11 predicted proteins | sample 10_EM_MG_FD_202245 | JGI IMG/M metagenome (GOLD analysis project Ga0307509, IMG submission 202245) | Populus trichocarpa ectomycorrhiza microbial communities from riparian zone in the Pacific Northwest, United States - 10_EM | ecosystem: Host-associated > Plants > Roots > Unclassified | place...
GAGAACTCTTGTATTTAAACTCATCTCCTGGCTAGCAGGAGAACGGCAGACTTCAGCAGACTCATGTTTTATGAATATACTTGGTTGAACGGCGATCTCAGAGTTCCACTTGCCCTTTAACTATTAGCCCTCATTACCTTCGAGTTCTCTGAAGCCTCCCTTAGACCTAGCGCTTGCCGGTCAACCGCTAGCCCTCTATTGTACCTTTTCGTTAGACAGGAGAAAACCTGTTACACATTCGGTCGGATGGATGGCGATGACGTATACAGTGTTACGGCAGCCGCTTCAATGACCTCTTTTTACTAGCAAACGAGCAACTATGCAGCCGTCTGCCTATGACGCGCCGTCCCAACGCTGGGGCCAGAGGGTTGTGTTAGCTAAGCCCGCCCAAGTTCAATAGTATGTTCAGGCCACTCTTACACAGGCGTAGGGCCTCCCCGCGCAGATGCGTGTGTGCCCAAGAACATCTAAGAGCCCATAGAATGTGAGGCAATCGACCTCTAAGTTCTAGGATGACTTCGCTGGTGAAGGTAGGGTAACTTTGCCCTCTTATGCCATTAACCACTCCGGAAGTCCTCCAGTTGACCACAAAAGTCGTCTCGGAGGTCCGTGTAACATTCCCATAATTCTCTTGAGCTTATGTGAATGTTCTCCCAAAAGGTTACCCTACCTAATAGAGTACCCAAGGCTACTCAACCATTTCCTAGACTTTGTCCTAGGTTAACCAGCTATTTGTATATGAAACCATACCACCTCTGGTTACCACTTGGTATACCATTTGTGCTAAGGTGGTAGTTATTGTAGCTACCTATCATAGGGTCGTTACACATGTCTAATTATCATATTAAGTAGTCATGTAGATTAAATGATGGACTGCATAGCTTGCATAGACAAAACTACCACTGGGCCAGTGAGTCCACCACCTAGGTATTGACTCGGGTTGTTGTCATGGCAGTTAGCCACTGGCATGACTTCAATAGGAAGAGTTTTTCCACCAGTGGTTGTATTGGACATACATTGCAGAAACTCATATCCTATTGACAGAGTTGAGAGTACCCGAGCTGGTCTGATACTTCATGCAGGATAATTCCTGATGGAGGGTAGACCTCAGACAGCCCTGAGCAGGACAGGGTGCTCGCACAAGGTCGGAGTCGTGGTGAATGTCAAAGGCTTAAATCTGATATCTACTTAAGTTTAAGCATTTGGCATTCTACTTCGATATCCAACTTTCCTCGAGAGAACTAATTGAGTGAAGCTTCCAGCCTAATGATATTAAGTTTAACCATTTTGATTCTGCTGAATTATTTACTTTATCTTTATCTTCTACTTTGAGTTTGGGTGCGGTCGCAACCTTAGAGTACACCTCTCTATAGGATGCTCCTGTTACAGTTTGGCATTCTACTTCTATAACCAACTTTCCTTGAGAGAACTTATTGAGTGAAGCTTTCAGTTTAACGATATTAAGTTTTACCGTTTTGATTCTTCATAAATTATTTACTCTATCTTTATCTTCTACTTTGAGTTTTGGTGCGGTTGCAACCTTAGAGTTCATCTCTCTATAGGGTCCCCGTTACATTACCACTACCTGCTTACTCAGTGAAGTCTCTCCATCGCTGTCCTCAGTTTTCTAGCCATGTCCTTAACTAAATCCTCAGCTGATGATCCATTTCTTGGATGTTGTCAGCATGGTAATGGTAACTAACAAATGAGCTACACCTAGATCATGATTAAAAGCAGTTTGGATTTTGGCAGTAGTAGAGGATGGTTTCAATCCCAGAAGCTGGGAGCTAGCCTAGACGGCTTTCTTGAGGATACTCTCTTGCTAACTTCTTTTCTTCAACCAAAAAAGCATAAGATGAGAATCGTCCCCCCCACCTGCCGAAAAATTACAAGAGGAACACATTCCTTCTTACTTCCCCCTGCCCTCCCCACACCTCCCCCCGCGAGCTCCTCTTTTAATTCATTCATTCTTCTGATCCTCTTTTAAGGTTCTCGTTGCTCACTACCGTTTTCCCCTGTTTTTCCCTTTGATTTCTCTTATCAGTTAAAGCAGTCTTCCAGCGGTAATAGAGGAAGCCTATTTATAGAGGCAAAACTAGTTAATTTTTAATGTCTTTAGAATGCGAGTTAATTGTGTGTTTCATATGAATTTAGTTTGACTGGCTACCAGAACTGCTAATACCAGTAAATGAAATCCACGCAGCACGCTGAGGCTTCACAGTGTCAGGAAATCTCTAATCATTCTTGGGCGGCTTTGAGCACTCTCGCCGGGGGAGGTGGGCTCGTTGACAATCGCTGGTCAACTCACTCACATCAAGTTTAATCGATAGTGTCAATTGGGTACTTAGAGAAGACGGCAAACGGGGTATTTAAGGAATTAAGAAAGGCCTTCACCCTCCATCCTTCTTTTGTCAACCACTCTCTCCCCTCGCCAGGTCCCATCCACCCCCCCCCCCCCAATTTGGATTCTTGCTTCTAGTTTTTCCTTGCAGCTTTCCTATTTTTCGCCTTATCTCCAGCTGAATTCTCCATCCCCCCCACTCTCCTCTTGTCTCCCTGCCTCATCCCCAACCCTATTCATGTTTATCCTCCTTCAATGCTCGTATACCGCCCATACTACCTCCTACCACTTTCCCTAGTAACTCTCTATTTCACGTCTCTATGACCTTTTATATAGTATTGTTCCTAGTATTGTTGTTGTTGTTCACGGTCTTTAGGTAGTTGAAATTGGTTCTCTATTAATGTTCCAAGTTGGCCATCATCACCCATCACTCTTTGCAACAAGTGCTGTTTTAAGATGTCCTTTAACAGTTTCTCTCCAGACATTCTAATCGCCCGCCATCCCCTTGATCCCTATTTCACTACATATAATCTAGTTTCCGATGTTCAATATACCCCCCGAGTACTATTAATACCAACTACACCATAAAACTGATTTAATAATGTTAGTCTGAATTAATATCATGTATCGACCATAACAACAACTAACATCTCCTCTTTCTCTCACTCCCTCCGCGCTACACCCCAAAGCCATCAGAACAGAAAGAAAAAAACACCAAAATGTCAGATGCCTTCCGCTTCGTCCTCACCCACGAGCAATTCTAGAGGTATTTCCTAAGTTACCCATCTAACTGCCATCATGAAGGCTAGCCTGAGCAAGGTGCAAACTAACTAGCCTAAACAGAGCCCGCTTACCATCCATAACTCCGGCGCCCGCCCCCTCTCCGCAAACAGCCTGTCCGGCATTCCCGCGAGCGTCACAGAACAGGAGTCCGAGCTTAGCTAGGCTGCTGCGAATGGAGCCCTCGGTGGCGGTGCGTTGGTTCCTGGCATTGAAAGAGGGGTTGGTTAGTTCTTTTGCGACGAGGGAGGGGTGAGGCCGTTGGCCTTGAGGACTGTCGTTCGACGTTTTTACCATATTCCTGGTGTAGCGTGATGGGCTAACGAACGCTTAGAGTGAAGTAGTTGCCATGACACGGTTACCTCGCTGGAGACCTTCTTAGGTATGCTAGTGAGAGTGTGTTACCCTCCTTGAATGGATCCTTGGAAGGGGCTTGGATGGGGGCTGGAGGTTGCGGGGCTGAAGAGTCGGGGGGTGGGGGGTGGGGGGTGGGAAGGTTGGGCAGCGGAAGGTGGTGGTGCTTAAGAATATTGAAGTATCTTCCATTCTATCCACTGGCAGGGAGGCCGCGCTCCTAATACTGGTTTCACGCAGGAGACGGCACAAACAATCCTCAACGAAATCTCCAAGAAACCATGCAATCCAGACCGAATATTCTCAATGGAAATGCTCCAGCAACAGTTTCCACTCACAAGAAAAATCTCTCAGAGACACGCCTTCGAGTGCTACTAGCATTCCTTTCCCGTGATATCCGAGAAGCTTCCATCGCCAACAAGTAACACCCCTCTCCCCTTTCACCTCTAAAAACCCGAACTTATGACCCTTCCATCCTAGACAATAAAGTTCAAACACTCCATAGGGGAACTGGTGTCCATATCCCCGCACAATACCACAATCGCCAAAGTTAATCACAGCCCTGCAGACCGCCATCACCACTAACTTCACGAAGATCTCAACCTCCGACGCCAGAGCCCCCCCCGCTATACGGTCCTCTACCAAGTATGTCGCCCTCGCGGCCCTCAGATCCAAGAAAATCCTGGAAACCTCACTCGAATCACGGGCGAAATCAATAAATCGCACAGCTGAAGGAAGTCCTAGTGAAGTTGAGCAGGGGGGACAACATCGAGCTTGTGCGCATGCGTGAAGACAGCAGTAAGGTTCTTGCAAGGCTTAATAAGCGATTTGGATGAATTGAGGATGTGGGTAAGGTGGGTGATTAGCTTCAGGAGCACATGGAGGAGGCTGGTGAGGTTACTAGGATTTTGGGTGATGAGGCGGGCACCGCAGCGCGTGTTGAAGATGGAGAGGTGGAGGGGGAGTTTGAAGCTGTGCTGCAGGAGGAGATCAAGCTTAGAATACAAGAGGGTGGAGCAGCATTAAAAAGAAATGTGCCAAAAAGTGTGATGATCCGTGATGCTCTCCTTAGATATCCATTCTTAGCCTCATTTTCACATCAGCCGAGATTAGGATGGGATGAGTCCAATAAAACGAAATTTGCACCGCCTCCCCCTAGAAGATTGGGGGTGAGAGTGACTGGTTCAAATCAGCTATGATAACATTGTTGAGTCAACAGATCAGCGTCGCACTATGATGGTTGGGAAACAGAAGACCGCGTCACTACTGTAACAGATTGCGGAAGATGAGAGAAACCGTGTAAGAGGACAAAACTAGACTGAGGGAATCAGGGAATAAGAGTTTCGGGAAAGAGGTTGGGCGTCGATAGTGAAGATGATGGGTGATGTTGATGACGAAGAGCCTTTTCTGTAAAGTCAAGTCTATTTATATATTGGACACCTCAAGGAACATAGAAAGAATAAGGACCTAAGTCACTCTCCACCGTCATAGTCTATTCTTCAGGGTCTCCTTCCCGGAGACCCCTGCTTCCTCCATTAACTTCTGGAATACACTTTCCATCCCCGGAAAGGGTCCCAGAAGTGAGCTCCAAGCGTCATTTCTATATGCCGTCCGTGGACACCGAGAGCTATCTGACCCTGCTTGGACCCGCGATATCATGGGAACTGCAACCGTCAAAAGTCGCTTAGTTGTTGCCCCCCCCCCACTATTGCATCAGTGTCCCCCTGAACCTCACTGTAGACAAGCGCGGATTCATCAGGAAGATTTCTATCTAGTTAGTATCAAATCCGAAGTCTAGGTAGTAATGATACCTTTCTGAATGAGGTTTCAGCCTGGTGAATGTTGAAAATTCACGAACATTTCATACCTCGGACATCGCTGAAAGAGAGATGGCGGATGTCTTGGAAAACTTTGCTTGAAGATGATTCGGGGATTGAGTAGAAAGGTATCAGAAGAGTGATGTTATGCCTGGCTCAGGAGTTACACGAAGCGGGAATGCTTGGGATGGTTTAGGAATTGGTACTAGAAAGGTCGGAGGTTAGAGAATAAGGTTTACTAGGATTTGGAAAGGATGAGTGCACTATGATGATTAGGAGCCAGACAAGAGGATCAGGACTGCACAGGGATTGCAGACGATGAGGGAAACAGTGGAGGTGGGGTAAACAAGAAAAATAGGGAATCAGGAAATAAGAGTTTCGGGAAAATTCAAAAGAGTTGTGTGGATGTTGAGGTGGAGTGAAGATAGAGACTATGGGTGATGTTGAGGATGAAAAGTTTACTTCTGTAAGGTCAAGTTTGTGTATTATTAAACTCGCCGCTGGGACTATGTCGGCTAGTGTGTAATGTCGGGAAGAGACATGGTGTGTGTAGGAATAAGAATTCACATTTAACGTCACTCTAGCATTCGAGCCTATACCGAGTTAGAAAGATTTAACAACTCTACTTGGAAGGTTGGATGCAGGGCGTTTACGCACACACTTTCAAAAACCTCTTTCACTGAATGTGGACATTTTTCTCCCTTCTCTTGGGAATGATCGCTGTGACTTGTCCCCCAACCCTACACCCTAACTGGCAAAAAAAAAGCCCAGCCCCCCACTAAAAATGCCTTCCAAGGACCAACTATTTATACAGTAAAGCAAGAACATATATCCAGAATCTCACTCCTCGACGAGGAATGACATTGGAAAGGAAATCCAAGGTGATAACATAGAAGACAAGAGAAAGAGATGAGAGCAGGATTACATATATGATCGATTGATCCAGTTATAACGAAATAGAAGAAGATACAAATAGGATAAGTTGAACTTTGATACCGGTAGCGTCAAAGTGGAACTAAGCTATACTGATCAGTATTGTCGTACTCATTAATACGGAGAAAGTGCATATCAGAAAGTATAATTTCAACACTTACCTAATCTGTGGTCACGAGTGACATCTCGAGGCTTCTCCAGCCACCTACCAGCCCTATTTACTAGTAAGGCAAATTGCGTGGTTGAATGCCGACGATTGCATGACCGTTGGGCTGGGCACACTACACGAGTATAGCTCTATCAATATAGTCACAAACACTAGAGTGCTACAGGCTTGGCCGAGAGCGGGGAAGGGAGCATAACGTCCAGGAATGTGGAGGGACGGTAGGGGGTATGAAAAAACCGCGGGATCCAGTAAAAGACTATCAAGGATGGCCACAGACAACAGGTATTTGGGATTAGTGATGGGCCCGGTCATGCTCGATCATAAATTTTTGGTGTGATCGAGCACGATTTATGCTCGAGCATGGGCCAAATTTTCTACTCAAGCATGATCGTGCCCATCACTATTTGGGATGACTACTGAGGACAGACCAACGAAAACTGAGGGGGACAATGGGGAATGTTTGGGGACGGCTGAAGACCCTGCGGGACTGCAGCCAAACTATGAGTCATGTTATGATCCCCTGCGGCTAACTAGCAAGTAAGAGTTTTTTACAGAAGAGAAAGAAGTTTAAATAGATTGTTAATTCCTCCAAGTATTAACCAGAGGGAATTGATTCATTCCTCTTCCATCTATTTCTCCTTCAGATGCTTCATTAAATTAGCCTTGGCCTTTAGATCGGCGAGGTCTTCCTTTAGCTCTGCCATCATTGAATTAGCTTCTGCCTTGAGATTGGTGACCTCTTCCTTTAGCTCTGCCACATCGGTCTCGAGCCTCCCGACGCGGGCAGTGATTGGGCGATAGGGCGCCGGACTACTGTTGGATGATTCTCTGATAGCAACAACCGCCATCCCGCACACGAATATGACAACGGCCCAGAACAGGTAGCCGCCCGTGCTGGTGCAGCCCGATTCTACCAAGGAATCTAAAAGAACATAATAACACCAAGTCAGCAAACTGCACATCGCGAAGCTTCTCAATAACTTGAACCAACCCTCATCTGGAATCATCGTTCAGTTTGGAAAAAGGTTGTGGAGTTGGATGTGGTTGATAGAATGGGAGTTTTTTTTTCAACCACAGGAGGGTTGTAGGGAAGCAAGTATACAAACTGACTCTAGGTAGTCAGTCTCGGTGAGGGGACAGCCAAGAGCCCCGGGAGAGACTGGACTGCCTCGAGCAGTCTAGGGCAGCGAAGTCTTTGGACGGCCGGTAGAGGTGAGGGACAGCGAGGGACTGTTGGCAATTGAGGTGTTGTTCGCAACGGAAGGAATGACCTGACTGAAAGATTTCACGGAGGGAAGAGTAATTTTTGCTGAGGCAATTAAAGAGTTGTGGTGTAACTTGAGGAAATAAAAGATGAGGAAGGAGGTTTTGTAGGATGAAAACTTAGCAGTCACACCCGAGAATCCATCCAATGCCAAGCAGGCTAACCTCCTAGCAGGGCATACTACCGGTAGCTCTAAACATTGAATACGTATTATGATATCACCTAGTTCAAGGCTAGATGGGTCAGGAGAAGCCACAATCACCAACAGGGACTCTTAAGGACAGGACGAGTGATATTTCATGACATCTCTTTTGAGTCTACTCATCTCAACTCTGAAATCTGGTCAAACAAAGGGAATGGATAACCCGGGTGGGAGTCTCGGAGTATAATTTGTGGATATGCCTTCTGCTTGGGTTTTATCTGCTGCCTCTAGTAATAACAAGTTTAGGCGCATTCTATAAACAAAGGGACTATTACTAGGCTGGTATAATAACCATATTACCAAATCTGTAGGATGGTGGAATAGCCATCGATATGCATGTTAAATGCGCTTACGATGGCTGACTGGAGGGGCGTGCCGTCACCAGAAGCACCTTTTATTGGCATAGTCTAAACCAAGCATGGGGACCAGGCATTGAGAATAATTGTTCGAGTTTGGTACTTACAGGATGACGGCCCCACTGTCTATCTGTCTCTTGAGCAGTCGGGTGTAGGGTACTCTTTCGCACAAAATAAAATAAAATAAATAATCAACTGTACTATGCCGTTGGGAACAGTGTTCAGTTTAAACAAAGAAGTTTCGGGTCTCATCCTCAGCCGCCGACTGAGTACAGGTATTCCTCAAGGGGTACAAGCTCCTATTGTCTTTGCCTTGTTCTCTCTTTTTGGAAATCGTACTTGTGCTCTTACTGTTGAAAGATATGAAATAGTCAAGTGCTATACCGGAAACTTGGGGGGGAGGTACTTGAGAGCTGCATTCTATCTGAGAGAGCCATGCACACCCGACCCTTACGCGGCCAAACAAGCATGAGGAAAAAAAGACCGAACCGCTGCAGATTTGTCATGCAAACACACCGTTGCCTCGGACCATATTTCCCTGCCAAATCTCCCTCACGTATCTGCTGCCCACTAGCTTTACCACTACCACAACACCAATACCGCCACCTTGTAGTTAAAAAGGTACAAAATCAAAAGCCTTATCGCTTCCGCCTCGGTCAAGGTCGTGGGTAGGAGGATTGGTGGAGTGTAAGGGGGTATTTAGTTGGGTGTGGGGAGAGGAAGGGTTGCAGTGGCCTTTTCGTTATTTCCATATATTCAAGTTATTATAAAGTTGGAGAAGAGGGAGTGGGGATAAGGAAAATTTATTTGCAGCTCACACCCCGATCACTGACAAAATAACTAGGAACAAAATTTGGTTTTCACCGCAGGGTTCTAATAACCCTAGCCAGCCTCCTCCCTCTCTGATCCTGATCCAATTCCTCCAGTATGTCATCCAGTCTCTCCATCCCGTCCTCCTTCAACCCGCGGAAATTCAGCCCCTGTCTTGTCATCGCCTGAACCGCGTACTCAAGGCCAATGAAGTCTTTTTCCTTCTCCCGCTCCACCCATGCTGTCCCCTTTGCCACTGCTAGATCAGATAAGGTTGCCACTGGAATGCCATCGATTAGGGTATATCCCTGTAGCTTGTGGAGACATCCGCCGACTCCGTCCTTGTCTAGAAAATCGAATTGCACAAGAATATCCAGGGAGGATTTATACTCCCAATAACACCCAACCGTGCAGGAGAATCGTGCATCTTGCTTAGCAGCTTCTTCAAACGCTTTGTAGGATTGTGCGGTGGTTGCGAAATCGACATCCGACGTCCAAACGCTTGCGCCATAGAACAGGAATGCTGCCCCACCAACGATAGCAAAGTTCTCCAAATGCTCCTCACCAACCAAGTTCCATACTGCCCTAGCCGCTTCCATAACAGCCAATTGTCCGGGAACTAGGCCCATTGCTTGCCCTTGGGGCACGTGAGGGAGGGTGCTTCTGCCGGTCGCCATTTGTAGGAAAATATTTTTCTGTTGGTGATGTGGAGAATAATAATCGTGTAGAAAGGAAGGTGGGGATTTTTGGTGTTTGTTTGTTGGGTAGTATTTTATGTGCGTTGGGTATGAAATGCTTCTTATAGGGTAGCCACGTGGCCAGGTATACACGATAGGTAATAGAATATTTGGTTACTCAGAAATTCCTCTAAGGCGAATCGCTTTTGTGCGTTCTTAGAAGCAGTCGCTGTGCGGCGTGGCTTGTTTCCTAATCCTCACCCTCCAGAGTGAAAGAAACCTTGGCCCACCCGCCGAGAAAAAGGGTACCTACAAGGTCCTTCTCCTTTTCCAACCCTTTCCTTCCACTCTTGGAGAGTATTTGGCCAGCTAATACTGCGATTAGGTCCGCTGGCCCAAACCACTAAAATCACCCACCAGTGAACCAGAAGTGCTACCGTATAATCTGGTGAAAGTCAGATTAACACTAGTGAGGATTTTCTTGAACATGTCCAATCACCGCTGCCTATATGTTTAAGCTGTGGCGAAATTGCCTTCTTCGTTCCCTCCTGTTGGCTTGGTTGCCTCAGTTTCGCTTTAGCTCCAATCCGACTTTCCCCAGATTATACGGTATCTTGTTGAATGCTGTTTCTGGCATTACCATGCATATAGAATCCGGACATTGCAAAGGTAACCTCTCACCCTCAGGGTTATGCAATCTCATAAATTACGAAAACACTTCCCTCCCCCATACATTCTGGCTAGCAGCACTATTACATGTGCTTGGCGTGCTGGTGTTCCTTCTAAATGCACTAAAGCAACTTTCGTCTAGTCACTTGACAGCTTCAACACAGAACTCTTTCTGTAAGATTTCGCTAGTGTCTCCAACAGTACTCTTTGCTCCAGCTAACCAATTCTCCCATGGAAAATTCCTCAGGCTATGGGAGTGAGATATTTGAAATCTATCTATTCCCGTCCCAAACGTGGGAGGAAATTCACTCGTGCAACGTGTACTAGAGAAAATCATGGGAGATCACTCACGTCAAGCAGACCTTTCGGTAAGAGCATCCCCACTCTACCTAAGCCTGTGTGGGTTCTAATGTTCAGGTTGACAGCTATCGTCCTTGCGCAGAGTCAATGCACTTCTCATTCACTCCGACGCACCAAATCCAGGGCCTAGGAAATTAAAAGTTGGCCTGCTCATAAGTAACTCATCATAGGGCTGCTAGTTGATTGATAAGTGAGGGCAGAAAAGTGGGGCTCAAACCCGGTTTGTAGAAGCCTGCCACAAAATAAGTTGGATTGCGCATCTTATGTTCTATCTCGTGGACATGGGTTTGGGGAAGTTTTTTCTTTTGGTCATCCATGGCTACATTCTTTGTTGTATAAAATTTCCAGGGCTTATTATTTTTTTCTAACAAGAAGCAATGAAGCTCTTGCAGTTCCAGTACTGTACTGTACCCGTGGGGAGAGGTTCTTTTCCAGTGATCTTTGGTGATGAGTTGCATGGAGGTTTCTATGCCAAATCGGCTTCTTTTCTGCTCCTGAGAGTAAAATTCTGGCAACCCATGGCTCGTGACAATTGCTGCCATGAGAACCCTAGGTGACATCACATCACCAAATATACTGCACCGAACTGAAAAGCAGACAAGCAACTCCCTAATTCTACCAGGAGGGTCGATATGTACCGTATAACAGTCACTTGCCTTATCTAGGCGTACTGCAACTAGTGTAATTTGTATTAAAGCGATTAATTAGATGTAAGATAGCTTGAGGAGCGAAAGGAAAGGAAAGGAAAACAAAGAAAAGAAGGAAGAATATTTTATAGAGGAAAGATCCTCAACAGTTGTTTGTCTCATGTGTTCGTGCATGCACTGCTCCCTACAGGTGCGGGGGTTTCTGGTAGGGGACGTTGGGAATAATCAAAGCGGAGGCGATCATCAGGGAGGAAGGTTTTGTTCAGCGGAGCCCAAGTGAACGCACGGAGTTTGTATTAAGCTGTGAGGGAGTTCATGACTTCTTCTGTCGTAGATAGAAAAGAAAGCCATGAGGAAAAAGTAAAGCATAGGAAGAAAAGCCAAGGCAAGGAAAGAACAAGAGAGGAATAAGGAAAAACTTTCAAGGATTGCATGCCTCTCTACTGCATACGCATAGTGCTACAACCAGGGGGTGCGGCTATATCCCACCACACCAAGTGCCATTATTTTCCACTAGGGTGACGGGGGAAGGAATGAGTGACTTTTCGTGGTTTTGCCTCTACTTATGTCTACTCTGAAGTCTGGTCCGACGAATAGAATGGATAACCTAGGTAGGAATCTCGGAGCTTAGTATCGCAGCACCCTCAGATTCGTTTCCTGCTCCAATTCGGTTTCTAGGCAACGCAGGGCAGGTATCAACCATCACCCAGTACGCAACATGTGATAACCGGCCGTGAATATGTCGCATTTTTAGTCAGATTCTTACTGGTACGGCTACTACAAACCTGCGTAGCCCAGAAACCGAATTTGAGGAGGAAACGAATTTGAGGGTGCCGCGATACTAATTTGGTGATTTCTTTCTGCTCGGAAATGAATCTTGGGGTTTTGTCTGCCCTCCGTTTCGTAACAAGTTTAAGCGCATCCCACAATCCTAGGGAGAATTATAGGGTGGTAACCATATTAAAGTACAAACACTATGGAAGAGTGCAGTGTTCCCAACGGGCCAGGTAGGCCAGGCCGCAGTAAAGCCGGGCCCGGCCTATAGAAATTCTCTAGGGCCTGGCCTGGCCCGAGCCTGCAGGCTGGGTAATGCCTGAGCCTGGCCGGGCCGGGCCAGCCTCCATATAGGCTCAGTGCCGGGTTCCGGATCGGGCTAGGCTAGTCCGCTCTTGGCGAGCGGCTATGTACTCGTGCTTCTCAGCCAAGAATTGCCTTCCCCATTTGTCGTAGCAAGGTTTGAGAGTTTTTTACCACCAGAAAGGCATAGTATGAAAGTGGTGCATGACTAGTGCAACAAGTAGTATCCGGAAGATCAAGATTATGTCGACATGTTGGAAGAACGTTCACTTTCGCCAAACCCCCGTTTGTGATGCCTTCTGGCAAGATCCTTTCGAAGTCAACTAAAGCAGCTATTCTT
>Ga0307509_10008763_pt1 | contig 12793 bp, 15 predicted proteins | sample 10_EM_MG_FD_202245 | JGI IMG/M metagenome (GOLD analysis project Ga0307509, IMG submission 202245) | Populus trichocarpa ectomycorrhiza microbial communities from riparian zone in the Pacific Northwest, United States - 10_EM | ecosystem: Host-associated > Plants > Roots > Unclassified | place...
TTGGAGATGAGGTATCACTGAGAGATCAAGAGGCGATGCGGAAGGCGAAAGTTGATCTAAATCAATAAATCTGTCATTGACTAGTCCAGTTAGTAGCGAAAGAAGATAGGGACAAGACAGCGCGTACTCTGGCCTTGAAAAGGGGAATGAAACTCCAAGTATGTCAGAGTTTTCGAGGAGATGGTCAAAATTCCCTCAATAGAATTGGTGGTAGCACCCCGGGGCATCCATACTACGATGGAGCGAAGTTGGCTGATATTGATCTCATCCAACCAATAAAGGAGGCGTAAAGAAGTTTCGATCGTAAGACTTCGAAGATGTGGAAACGTCACCACGCCCTGCTTTAGAAGTGGGGATGATGGGAATGATCCGATAAGGGATAGTGATTTAAGCTGCGGGGATTCCTCCAAAAGAGAAAGAGGAAAACGGGTCACCCAACTGATAGACACATTGACGAGGGTCGGCGACCGAATGCAAGCAAGGAAGGATGATTGAAATTTTAAATGAAGTTTTGGCCACGCAACACTGTATTCATTTTCGGCATGCAAGGAGAGTGCGGTGAGGTGTAGCAGCCGCGGCAGGATGGGTGCGAATTCTTGTTCCAACGGGCGCCTGTTCGAGTAGGTGTTATTTGAGGATAGGGTTATCTGGAGAGACCGGATGTATGTTACAATATGAGGCGAATCCACCAGGAGTTTAGAAAGTTGAGCAGCTGTCATTTCCGAGCCCCCGAGTGTAACGTGGTGGTAGAGATGTTTCTCAACGATATCGGCAAAGCTTTGATTGACATCTGCAGACGCCCGAAGAGCTAGAATATCGTCCCTTAGAAGATATAAAATTTGATCAAGTATTTCAACTGGGAGGGAGGGTTTCAAAGACATAGTTTCAGGTTGAAGTATTGAGACGAAAAAAAAGTATAAAGGCGCTTGGCGACTGTTTGCCGCCCTTTTGCGACGCCATCCAATGCTTAGTCATCTTCTGTAGGCATGACAGCACTGATCAGCTGAGTTGCTTTGCTTCATTTCCGTTATCTCCCACCAAAAGGTCTTAAAGAGATAAGTATGCCTTTAGACAGCATGAGTTTCCCACATCTTCCTTCTCGAGCTCCCGCTCACCAGCATCTCCAACGATGTCTACGGCCGAATTGGAAGATGCACCGAATGTGAATTCGTCATGGCTTTCATGGCTTTCACGTAGTCTGTGGTCTCTCCTTGCCTTTGAACCTCCGGTGGTGGATTCTGAGGATGAAACCGACACGGACGTCTTACCAGCCGAGTCTAGAAACGACCTGGACATCGAGCCCACAGAAATTCAGGTGCATGCGAGCCCTTTTTATCATCTCAAAACACTACTGACAATCTTTCTATCCAGAGGCTCCAGGAACTCGAAAGAGCGAGCCAACAGTCCAATGACCCGAACGCGTGCATCGCGGCCCTGAAAGAGCTACAAGAATTAGCTCATGCGGCACCTCTCACTCCATTTACTTTTCGCGTCTTGGAAGTTCTGGCCAAATTTCTTGCCATCGAGAGGATTCCGAAAAAGGTTTCAAGTGGAGATGTTTACGAGAGACTGGTTTTCTCTGCCGTCTCTGCGCTTTGGAGCTTCGCCTTGGCAGTGGGTGAAAACCCAGATGTCAGTATGCTTTCTCATGTTTTACGTGCCTGCTGTCTGACTATTCATATTACTAGTACGGACAACTCAACGATGTGTGTGTTCTCATTCTCCCAAAGGCTCTCCAATGGATCAACTTCTTCCATGCGCACTTTTTTGGTGATTTGACGCAAAACATAGATCTCCGTGAGAACGCATGGTGCGGTACCATGATATTCCTGGGTGTGGTTGTGGGTCGCCCTCAAATTTTTAGTTCATCTGAAAATGAGATTATCCTGGCTGTAAGCTCGCTGTACCATATTTTATCTCTCTACTGCCATATTAACAACCTTTTGCAGATTGTCAACCTTTGGGTTCTAGAGGCAGCACTCAGCAACCCATTACCCAACAAACACCTTCCAGCAGGGATCTTACACAATCTCATTATATCTCATGGAGAGGACTACGAGTACAAGATTACGCGTGGCATGGAGTCGGTTGGACCCTCGATTGCTGCTCAGACAGCCACGCATCAACTATCATCGATACTTGGCACCGAATCGGACTCTCATTTCTTAGAAATGCGAGATGAGACGCTCTTGATGCGTATGATGATTTGCACCCCATTTTTAGCCCATTCCCTACTATCAAATGGTGTTCTCCGAATTTTGATCAAAACCCTCTCATACGCAACCCGAGAGTCGTACACCGACAACCCTGCAACCAGCGGAATCATGATTTGGCTCATCCAAAATTCATGTGAGGCGCTGCAGGTGGCCATTACGACGACGACAGGCGTGGCAATGTGTCGCCAAGCCCTCGAGTTTGGGATTCTTGCACCACTCTTGCGTGCTGACAAGTGGCATCCCCATTTTACTCCCGCACACTTCCCAAACGTGCCATATATCCACTCTCGCTTTCTCATTCAAACTCTGGCCACGTACACTATCTATCCATGCGTCCTCCGTGCTGCAGCCATTGCCATCAAAAAGGTACCCGGCAAGCTGCAGACGAACCTCGATAAAGCAGGACCGATGAAGGAGGCGTGGAAACAGTTCAAGGATGTGGTTCAAAGGCGCTTGCAGGTCCCAGGAGCACCTGCCGGTCCTTTTGACCGTTTGATATGTTCCAATCTATTTGTAGATGTTTTCTCTTAAAGGCAATTCCGGTGAAAACTCATCTGTTCTTCCAGTGTCCTCTATCTCCCGAAGATGCTGAGGATGCATCGAAAAGGTGTACTGGATGCGGAGATGCGCTCTAGTTCGTTTCCCTTCCCGCATTCATTATAATTGCTAACAGTGCATCCAAAGCTGCGGGTCAACTTGCCAAAAAGTTGATTGGAAGAACCACAAGAAATTTTGCAAGGAGATGCAAGCCATAAACGAAAGTGAGTTTCTTGCCATTATCTTGTTCGAGCCATGCTAAGAAGAATCCTAAATCAAGAAAAGCCTACTGTACTCAAAGAAGAGACGGATTTTGCCCGCCAAGTCGCTCTTCACGAACTTGAGACGCACAAAAACTTTATCTTGCAAAAATGGCGCACAACCCCAAAAAATGATGGTCCCATGACTCTCCACGTACATCCCGACGGCCGTACCTCTGCATATAGGGAGAATCCTCATTCCGTCGAAATCCAGGTCGTGATTTTGAATTATGAACAGGACCATACCTCGGACAAGCTGCGACCGACCATTGGCTTCACAAGCGCCCCGATGTTTGAGCACACTGGACTTCCGATAATGGAGGAATCAGCGCAGAGGTATAGGACTGAGTGGAAAGCAATCAAGTTGCTTGCAGAGAAACCTCAGAAACGAGGGACACGTGCTGGGATCGTCGTCATTCGAATTCCAGAGGGGCTGTTCACAGTACGGAAGTTCTTCTCCTTGTTGCCCTACTCGATCTCTTGATCGATTGTAAACATATTTGGGTTTTCATTTTCTTTGGCGCCCGTGTATAAAATACATTGTATACAATTTTTTGACGGAAGACCCAAGAGGCTACTCCTAGACAAGGTGGAGACCACAGGGGAGTTCCGGCATCTCATGGCGTAGAACTTCCAGCAGCATTAGATCAGTGGATTTAAATGGGAATTCCCCTCGCATACCTGGTATTCGGGAAGGGATATTCGACATATTATCACGATTAGATAGTAGACAATAAATCGTTGCCAGATATGGATGAAGTAAAGGGTTGAAATTATTCAAAAAATGGTATCCGAGACATGTAGTTGGTCTCCCAATTTCTGAATCCCCACAATGAGAAAATGAGGCGTGTGAGTTGAAAGTTGGGAGGAGTGCATGGGGAAGCCAACACGGGGGAGCACAGGCGGGTAGAATGCTAAAATAAAAAGCTGTTCGCTTAGAGGGAGTCTTTGAACACGTCAGTATGTAAATGAAAAATAGATCATTCAAAATGAACGGGGTCCAACACGGGGGTTTTTCCAATATGGACATGTTGTCTCAAAACCAATTTTCACCAAATTTCGTCGGGCCCATTGGTAGACACCTCCAGCAAATTGATTCTCTGAAAAGACTCCGAGTCGAACTACGATTACGATTCACATAGGGGGCATGCCACTTGATTAGACAGAGACCACAAGGGAGTTCCGGCAGAGGAGCATATGTACAATAAGTAGACAGGCCATGTATTCACTGAGGGGCCTGTATTCACTGAGAGGACTACCTACAACTGGGACATAATATACATAGATGTCGTATGATCCGGAACAAAGGAAAATAACGGCGAGCGGAAAGGCGTCCGATGTGGCGACTAGGAGATACTATGGGACATCACTATTTGCCTCCTGAACGCTGCTATCTCCAGTGGGCTCCGGTCTGGAAGTCCGTCTCCAAGTTCCTTGAGGAATTCCCTCACCTCTGTATCCGAGATAGCTGGATGCGCCAGCGGATTTCGATCTATGCCCACATCCCACTTGGCAATCAACATATTCTCCGACAGAAACGTCAGGTCCATATCGATCGTATTGTAGATGCGCCTTGCTACGTCTTTTGCTGGGCCGGACACACCATATCCCAAGTCGACGTAGTTGAAATCTAAAACTAGTAGGGCGTTCAAGTTCTGAGTGTTCCACCTTAAAAAAATGAGATGCACGACACACAGCTGTTCATCCCATTCTCCTTTAACTCCTCTTTATGTAGGTCTGAGATGTTCATCCAGGCGAAAGGGGCAAAGGCTACAATTCGTTCAGTAATCTCACTTCAAAGGCTAAGAGAATGAATATACCATGGATGACGAGGTTGATGGTTTGCCATCTTGCTGACAGGTCTTCTTCCAGTGACTTTTTTTGCGGCTCTAGAGTTGTCGTTTCCCTTTTCAGCGCTCGCATCTGCCCCTCCGGGGCTTCTATCCTTCTCACAAGGACCTGGCTTTTGATGATTTCGCCCTCGTGGGTAGCCTGGGGTTGTTGTTGCGCAGTTGTCGATATACTGGATCGAATCCGACCCTTTGACTTTGCTTCTTTTGCCACTGTCGTCTTGATGGTAGTCATCGTTTTCTGCCTCTTGTGGGTGGTCTGGGGTTGCTGCGCGATTGTCGATTTACTGAATCGAATGCCCTTCAACTCGAACACAAATGTCTCGCGCCGTAGAACTTCCACCACCATTAGATCTGTGGATTTAGATGGTAATTTCCCTGACATACCTGGTATACGCGAAGGGATGTTCGACATGTTAAGTATCACGATTAGATAGTAGACAATAGATCGTTGAATAGAGGTTTGAATTGTTCAAAAGTGGCAACCGAGACATGGATGCAACCACGAATGGGTACGTCATTTGTCAATTTCCGCAGCTAGTGCACAGAGAATGGAAACAAAATACCAGCAGGCTATAGAAATTGTAAGAAAAAGCTGCGGTGGGGTGGCTAGCATTTTTTTCCACATGTATTGGAAAGGGTGCGATGGTCGCAGACGTCGCCCCAAATGAGGCCTGGTCTTCCAAATGAACGGAGTGCATTGACAGGGTTTTCCAATGGACAGAGCAACCATGTAAAGATAACATCAGTAGGAGAATGTAGTAGAACCACTGTCACAAAGAAAATGAGCACGAGTCAAAGTGGAGACAGCATAGCAAGAGACTCGTGTTCCACGACGTCCGGGATGAAGGCGACGAACCGGAATTAAAACACCGCGTTCAAGTGCAGGAAGCTAGCAGGGACATCCTGGGTGAAGACTCGGAACGAGAGTGGGCATCAGATAGAGCTTTTGCAGGTCGAGGAAAATATTGACTCTTTTTATGAGCTTGGGACGACTGGCAGAGAAGGGCCAGGGAAACAAAGGCTTGCCGAGTATCTTCTACAGGCTCTACTTTCGATGCATAATCGACGACCGAAAATGGCCAAAATGAATTCATGGCTTCCGTAAAGAGAAAGCTAAATGTCGTATTTGTCGACGTTCAGAAGCAGGAACCAGTCGCGAGAGTGTCATAGCCATTGAGCCTCGAATGCGTACTAGCAGCAGACACGTAAACAGTCCGCAGAGCGCAGCTTCGCCGCAGTCGGTAAACCTTCGAAATCACAGAAAGCCTGTTCATTGCCTGATGCAGCCGCATGAACCAAGCACCAAATTAATTGGCCTACATTACTTGGGCAAAGTTATCAGCGAAAGACACCAAAAAATATAAATTTGTTACTCGGTTGAGGGCTAATTTTGTCGAGCCCTGCACAGCAAGTACTGCGCCCACAGCCTACACCTGTGGTTGCGAACACCAAGAAGAACAACGTGCGAAAAAGTTGGTTGCTGAGATAATCCAGATTAGGTATCTCCGCGCAGTCCCATCTCCAGTCGTTTATAACCTCCTTCACAATCCACCACAACCACATTTAACAATGGTACGTCCGTGGCACACACATATATCTCATTGTCGTAGCCTTCATTGTCGATAAACAGGCATCCGGAGTCGGCGTCAATTCAGCGTGCGTCGATGCGTACCAAGATCTCAAGTTGAAGAAGAAGCACAAGTATATCATCTTCACCCTTAACAAAGACTTTACCGAGATCGTGGTCGACAAGACGTCGAGTGCCCAAGACTACGATGAATTCGTGGCTGATCTGCCTGAGGCCGAGTGTCGATGGGCCATCTACGATTTCGAGTTTGATAAGGAGGGTGCTGGGAAGAGGAACAAGATTATCTTTTTGAGTTGGTGAGTTTCATTTTTCTTTGGGTCTGTGTCAACCGGTGAATGGGTTTTATCGGTGTCGCGTGTGCTTTGGAACTTGGCTTTCGGACCACTGTCCGATGTCGCGGTCCATCGAATTCTCTGACTGTTGCTAGCTACGAAACATGATTACTGATGGCATCGATTAGGTCCCCAGATGACGCAAAGATTAAGCAAAAGATGGTGTTCGCCTCCTCCCGAGACGCCCTCAAGCGCTCGCTCACGGGCATCGCGGTCGAGATCCAAGGAACAGACTTTGGCGAGGTTTCGCATGAAAGTGGTACGCCCCTTTGAGTTTAAACAGCTCAGAGTCATCGTTGTCTAATCACCCCTTTGAATTATAGTCCTAGACAAGGCCAACCGGGGCCATTAGGTTCTTCATACTGGCCGAATAATAATTTTCTTTATCACTTCTAACCTTTCAATCTCATCTGGTCCCAAATCAACCGCGTTGACTTTTATTTCTTACTCTACACGTCCTGCAATCCATGTTTTCTCTCTCCCTTTCTCGATGGCCTGGTGATCAACGGCTGATAACGGAATTAACGGTCCCCGTGCTAGTCTCGTGTTGGCCTGATATGGGGTTGACTCGCCTTGTACGCGCGTATCGTAAGGAATTTCGATATAAGGAGAGCTCTCCTGATCCTATGCAAGGAACAGCCACTGGTGTCGGATAGACAAGTGATATTTTCTACGAGAACTTGACTGTGCTTCAACTTGCTTGAAACAGACCTCTAATGGCGCGCGCTGTTGCTTATCTCCACCTCGTGTATTATTTAATATCGAATATTTACAGAAATGAAGTCATTCCTTGAAAGGAAAATGTTGCCCAATTAACAAGCGCACCAGATACTAAGGAGGAGAACCTGAAATTTTGATTCGACAAGAAATAATTCGTGTGGAATTCATAGAAATTGACGCATTATATATCTTCCTTTTCCCTTTTCATACCGATTGTCCTATTCTATCTTTATTATCCCTTTTCTTTTCTTCTTGCTCATTGTGGATGTACAACTGAGCGAGAGCATATCTAGATGGGAAATAAATATTACATTCTAAATTGCATACTGAGACCGCCAATCAGCGAATTACGTGCTATCGAACCACCAGCCACTCCTGCCCACCCAAAAACAACCCCTCATCCAGCCTGGATAGAAAAAAAAAAAGACAACCAGAAAAATCAAGCATCACTTGTCTTCTTCAGCTTCTTCTTCGGCGGTTCATCCGTGTCCCCCTCTTTCTTTTTTGTCACAGGTTTAGGCTTGGGCCGGGGCTTCTCCTCATCCACGTCCATGGCATCGTCGTCGCCGCCTTTGGGCTTGGGTTTAGGCTTCGGCTTTGGCGCAGACGTCGATGTAGATGCCTTGGGTTTGGGTTTGGGCTTGGGCTTATCGTCTCCTGTGTCGTCGATATCCATAACTGCGTCATCGTCCGAGGCTTTCTTCGCCTTGGGCTTGGGTTTAGGTTTAGGTTTCGCCGCTGCTTTGGGTTTGTCGTCGTTGTCCGATGCGTCGCTGCCCTCCGCGGCGGCGGCGGCGGCGGCTGAAGATTTCTTTTTCTTCTTCGGAGCGGAGTCGGCATCGCCTTTGGCTTTTCCTTTTCCTTTGGGTTTGGGTTTGGTGAGTGCGAGGTCGCCGCTTGCGTCTGATGCGGTTTGGGCACCCGAGGAATCAGAGTCCGAGTCGGAGGGCGATCCAGAGTCGGAATCGGAGGCTTTGAAGTCCTCTATAATAAAATTTAGGTTCGACGTCAGAGAAAAATAACATGAAAAAAAGAAAAAAGAAAAAGGCCCACCATCCTCTTCCGAGCTGTCATCATTCCCACCACCGCTCTTCCCCGAGGGCTTGGACTTGCTTTTCCTCGACTTCCCAGCCGAATCATCACTAACCACGCTCATCTCCTCATCATCGTCATCATCATCCACCACAGCCGCCAACAACAAATCGGCATCAGGCACCATCTCGTTCTTTACCCTAACCTTCTTGTCTCTCAAAAACACCTCCGTAACCTCATGTTCCTCCTTATTAATCGACGTAAACGTGTGTTCAGGCCCTGTCTTGCTTATCACTTTCAGATCAAATGTCCTCCCAGCTGCAGCAGCCGCCGACGTCCCGGACGACCCGACGCGGGAGAACACGACTTGGTGGATGTCAGAGAGTTCGATTAGCAGAGGCTGTTTGGAGACGAAGAAGAGGGAACGTTCGAGGAGGAATAGGTCGCCTTGGATGGCTTTGAGGTTGGCTTTGAACCCTGGGTGGCCGTCGCGGCTTTGGAAGCTGCCGGAGCCGATGATTTTTTTGCCTGCCAGGGCGCGGAAGACGGAGGAGACGACTTCGTATGTGGGCGCTTCGTAGTTCTTTTTGAGCTTGCCGTCGTATTTTTCGAGGGATTCTCTGTGCAGGGTCAGTTGGTTGGTTGGAAGGGGTTGGGGAGAAGGGAAAGGGAAGACGTACTCGGTCATGTTGAGCTCTGCTGTGATTTCTTCTTCGCGTGTGAATTGCATGACGAGGTATTGGTAGAGTGTTTGGCCTTGGCGGATGGGGGTGCTCAATCCCAACTGTGAATCAACAACGAATCAATGAAAAGTGAAGAAGCTGGGTAGAAAGAAGAAACATACGATGAACAAAACGTGTTGGTCGTCCTTTGGTAGGAGGAACAACCGGGCGATGCTCTGATAAAGCACCTTGTAATCGTATGTCTTGCCACGTAACCTCAAAAAGTCGGGGAACATATCCATATCATATCGTCCACGCGGTGTGAGCACCAGCACCTCTTCAAAGCTCAGGATCATATCTCCAGTGACTTGGCCAATCTCCGCTTTCTCTTTGATGGTGTCATGGAACACCTGTGCGGCGCTAATTTCCTCTTCGTCGTCTTCGTCGTCAGATTTCTGCGACCCGGCGTCGGAGCCTACGGACCCTTTGAGTTTGGTAAGTGTTCCGGGGACGAAAAAGCGGATTTCGGTGAGCTCGTCGCCCATCTGTTTTGCGCCGCCGGATTTAGACCCTCCAACGGGAGTGAGGTTGGAGAATTCGAGTGATACTTCTGTTTTCCCCGCGATGTTAGAGTTGGCAACGTGCCGCAGGGGTAGCTCGAACGCGATTTTGTCGGAGATGGTAAATGCAAGGTCGGTGCCTTTGTTTTCGTTAATCGCAAGCTCCAAAATGAAAAATGGAATACAACTGACCTTGGAAATCGGTGACACCCCAATTCCAGCCTTTATATGAAACTTCGCGCGTTTCGAGGGTGATTCCAAAGTGATTTTTGAGGATCGTGGCGAGTTTGTCGTGGTCCTGTTACTTTTTTATTGGAATCATTCATCGAGAGAACTGCGAACCGAACCACACACACCTCTTTCGTGAACCCGTCAAACTCTTCTTTTTTGCGGTCCTTCAGACCGACACGGAGCTGGTACTGACGCGCCACGCGCATCCACTGGGACCATTTTATGTCTGTGCTGGGAATAGCAGTGACACCCTCCGAGTCACTGCCCTTCCATGCCATACCGCTAGGTGCGATCCGGAACTCTGAAAATGTTCATGAGCAAAGTGTGCTTTTTTTTGGTTATCCCGGAGGTGAAAATGTTTCCATACTTCCGAGTTCTGGTGACATTCCATGGTATATTCGGTCGAATTGTGTAGTCATTACGGGTTGTAGGGGTGGTGGCGGTAAAGAGAGAACGCGTTGCGGAGTCTGAAAAACTCCCGCGTTTAGATTTGGATTCCTTTGACCACCAACCTCGAATTCTGCGGATAGCATGGATACCCCAGAGACTCGCTCAAGGGATACTCAGGAACGCACATTTTGTAAATGGTGAGCCCTTTGTGTATAAAGAAATGCTAGAAAATCATCAAATCAACTTTAGGTTGAATACCAAACTCGAAGCGAACGGATACCCACCGATGTCGTCGTTGGTGAAAGATCTATCAGACGGCGTGCGGCTTATCCAGCTCATGGTGTGCTCATATACTCATGAATGTCGCCTCCTCGCTCATCAGCATACTTAGGAAATCATGGGTACTCCTGAACTCTCGAATTCCAACCAAAATAACTCTTCTAATCTAGTAATTCCAAACAGGCGATACCTCTCTCGGTAGATATAACAAGAACCCACGAATGAGGGTGCAGAAAGCGGAGAATGTGAACAAGGCCCTCGAATTTATCACGTCTCGCGGGGTCAAGCTTACCAACATCGGGCCTGAAGATATTATTGACGGGAATATTAAACTTATTCTTGGGATGATTTGGACGCTTATTTTACGGTTTACCATTGCGGATATTAGGTTCGTGATTTTCGTTCCAAATTGTACCCAACTGACGTGAGCTCCAAAGCGAAGAAGGTCTTTCGGCCAAAGAAGGCCTTTTACTCTGGTGTCAGCGCAAGACGGAACCATACAGAGAAGTGAACGTGCAGGATTTCTCACATAGTTGGGCGGATGGGCTCGCCTTGTTCGTGCGCTGAAATCCTATCCTCCTCTCCTTTATGCCTCCAACTAACGCTTTGTCGATTAGGTGTGCACTTATCCACTGTCATCGACCTGATCTCTTGGATTATGAGAAACTTGACAAAGTATGGCTTTTTCTCTTTCATTCCTTCTCTCCTGCTCACATATTCCAAGGGCGACCGACATGGCAACACTCGCCTCGCCTTCCAAGTCGCTGCTGAACACCTCCACATCCCGCAACTCCTCGAAGTTGAAGATCTCTGCGACTCTGCCCATCCAGACGAACGCAGTGTGATGACCTACATTGCCAGTTTCTTCCACGCATTCTCCACCATGGGCAAGTTTTACATCAAAACCATTCTATAACAATCTCATTGATTATCTTTGAACAGACCAAGCTCAAACAGAATCCCGACGCGTTGAAAAATTCGCGGAACTCATGCAATCCGTCTGGCTGATCCGAAACGACTACGAACGACGGGTACGCCTTCTCCTCGCCGCCCTTTCCTCCATCCAAGCACAATGGTCGTCGCAAGTCTTCAACGGGACATATGTCGATGCTAAATCCCAATCGGCCGAATTCACATTATACAAGCAGACGACGAAACGCACCTGGGTGACAGAACGCCAGGATCTGGCGACGCTTTTCGGGAATGTGCAAACAAAGTTGAAGACGTATGGGTTGAGGGATTATGTACCCCCGAAAGGGCTTTCGTTGGCTGATTTGGAGAAGAAGTGGTTGGAGTTGTTGGAGGCGGAGAAGGATAGGAGTCGGGGGATTAATGCACAAATTAGGTTGTGAGTATGTCTTTGTTGGGTTCGGGTTTTTTTTGTCTTTTTACTGACATTTGTTATTAAGGATCAAGGAAGATCTAAGGAAGAAATTTGCCAAGATCGCGAACGATTTTGAGCAGAAACTAAACAGCATTTCCAGTGAACTGGCGAGTATCAGCGGGCCTCTCGAGGTAACGCCTCCACCTCCTCAACCTAAATCCCTTTTTTTCGCTAAAGACGACTCAATCTATACAGGACCAGCAACAGCATATCCAGCTCATCCAAACGCGTTTGCCAGCCCTCTCCGACGCTCTATCAACAGTCAAAGATGCTGAAGCCGAGTGTGCTGCTGCAAACGTGGAAGAGAACGATTACACCGTGTTCACTTGTCAAGATCTAGAATTTGAGCTAGAGCTGGTGGTACACGCAGTGGGGAAGAAGATCGTGTTTATTGATAACCAGGTCTGGGCTTTCTTGATCTCATTTTTTTTGGTTTTGACGTTGACCTTTCACACCTTTTTTTTTTTTTTTGGCAATTTTGTTATAGATCGTCTCCCGAAACATGACAAACCTCACCCCAGCCCAACTTGAAGAATTCGAATCAACATTCCGCTACTTTGACAAAGACGAAACCAACACCCTCCACCTCGCCGAGATGATCGCGGCGCTCGCCAGTTTGGGGATCGTGTATTCAGAAGAGGATATGGATTTGATATATAATCAGTTGGTGGAAGAGTATGGCGCGGTTACTTTTGAGGCGTTTATTAATCTTTTAGTATGTTTTTTTTTTTTTTTTTTTCGAAAGGCTG
>Ga0307509_10008764_pt1 | contig 12792 bp, 10 predicted proteins | sample 10_EM_MG_FD_202245 | JGI IMG/M metagenome (GOLD analysis project Ga0307509, IMG submission 202245) | Populus trichocarpa ectomycorrhiza microbial communities from riparian zone in the Pacific Northwest, United States - 10_EM | ecosystem: Host-associated > Plants > Roots > Unclassified | place...
TTTACAACCACCATTCCCTAATTGGTACAAACCAGATCAAAAGTGTGAATACCATGCTGGCGCGGTTGGCCATAATATTGATGGGTGTTTGGGATTTAAAAGAAAAATCCTTCAACTCATCAAGACAGGATGGATTTCTTTTGATGAATCCCCCAACGTAAGAACAAACCCGCTACCAAACCATGCTTCTGGAAGTGGAGGGGTAAACGCTGTAGAAATGGGAGGAAAGAAAGATGCAATCCCAACAAAGGAGAGATTATACGGGATACTAAAACTGGCTGGGCACCTCAAAGCACCTACCTAAACACAAGTTGTAGAACATGTGGACCAATACTGTGAATACCATAAGCATATAGGGCACCACATAAACTCTTGTGAAGAGTTCCAGTCAGAGGTGGGAGACATGATGACACTGGGATTGTTAAGAGTAGTAACAGCCGATGAAAATAATCAAGTAAGGATGGTGACTGGTTTCAACCAAAAGGAGGAAGTTTGTAGATACCAGCCGACAAAAGAAGGACCCCCAAGAATGATTTTGGCCAAACCCGCAAGCATAAACAGCGGGAACTATAATGCCCTCATCATTATGGAAACTCCTTTCATATCACATAACCCGTTCCTGTGTTTCATGCTGAAATAGGAGGATTAACTCGAAGTGGGAGGTGTTTCACCCCTCAAGAACCAGAAGACTAAAGAAGGACTAGGGGAAAAGATATGGTGGAAGTAGAGGAGGTCAACAAACCAGTAAGTGATGAAGAAGCTAACGAATTCCTGAAACTAATGAAGCATAGTGAATATAGTGTGGTGGATCAGTTGAAAAAGACTCTTGCTAGGATCTCTCTACTATCATTAGTGTTGAGTTCAGAGCTGCACAAAAACACACTCCAGAAGGTCCTCAATGAAGCATATGTTCCTCAAGATATCATACAGGATTCAATATAACATTTGGTAGGAAGGATTCAAGTGACCAACTATATTTACTTCACCGATGATGAACTAAATCATGAGGGAACCGGTCACAACAACCCATTATATATCACGGTGAAATGCAAGGATTGTGTGATTGCCAAGGTACTAATAGATAATGGTTCGGCTTTAAACGTGTTGCCAAGGCATGTGCTTGATAAAATGCCTGTGGACGCCTCTCACATTAAGCCAAGTACCATGACGGCTAGAGCATATGATGGGTCGCCAAGACCAATTATTGGAAATATTGACATTGAACTGGTAATTGGGCCCCAACCATTTCAAGTAACTTTACAAGTGATGGATATCCATCCCTCGTATAGCATGTTGTTGGGAAGACCTTGGATCCATGTAGCCCGAGCTGTGGCATCCTCGTTACACCAACGAGTCAAATTCATCATCAATGGAAATTTGGTGACAGTGAAGGCTAAGGAGGTTTTAACTACGGTGAGAAACGTGTCGGTTCCTTATGTAGAGGTGGAGGAGAGTAAGGATGGAAATCTCCATGCATTTGAGGTAGTAAATGCTGAATGGGTACTTGAGAATACAACACGAAGGAAACCAGAGGTCTCTGAGGCTGTAAGAATGGCTGCTAAATACTTTCTGAAGCACGGGCTACCATTCCAATATGACCCCATCACGGGAATGCCTGAGAGGATCAACGTGATAACGATGAAAAGCGCCGATCAGAGGTTCGACTTAGGTTTTAAACCTGGAAAGACAGATTTCAAAAGAGCAGCCGAGCTCAAGAGGGAAAGGAGGTTGGCTCGAATTGAGGGGAGGGAGCCAAATGAAGACCAGATACAAATCCCTCCAATCCACATGACATTCCCACGACCCACACAAGTGATAAAGGCTGAGGGGGAAGTTGAAAGGATAAACAAAGAATTTAGTGGCACTACCATCCATTGTCTAGAAGAGGTCATCATACAAGAACCCAATAGAGGTTTGGAAGTGAAAGAAAGCCCTGATGAAGTACTACCCCAACTGACTGTGGATGCTCTAGAAGATGACCCGCTCGAATTTGTGAGGATATTAGCAGAAGGGGAGGAGTTGAACAATTGAGAAATTCAAAGAGTCCTGATTATCTTTAAAAAGTAATGTTTGTTTGTTGCTTTCTTTTTCATTATTGTTGCATTTGGTTTGAATAATTATGTGTTGCCAACAATTGTGGCTCAAGATGTTGGCAATGAGGTTCTGTTATTGAGCCTTTCTATCTTTTCAAGTTAATGAGATCACACGTTTTGTTTTTCCTTTCATCATCCCTTTTTGGTTTCACTATTTCATTTTGCACTCATAACCAAACGACTTTTCGCTTTCAGGAAATCTGAAAGCGGATCAGCGATAAACTTACAAACCCATTGCATTGAGAATAATTGGCCTAATTTCGATAAAATCATAATGGATAAGGAGGAATGTAGGGAGGAAGACATTGAAGAGTTCACAAAGCTCATAGAACAGCCTGAACACGTCTGGAAGCCGACAAAAGAGGAACTAGAGTTAATAAATATAGGCACTGAGCATAACAAAAGGGAGTTGAAAATAGGAATTTTAATCGTCGCAGATGTGAAGAATGAGTTGGTAGCCCTTTTAAGAGAATATGCGGACATTTTTGCCTGGTCATACGCTGATATGCCATGCCTGGATACTGAAATAGTGGTACACAAGCTACCTCTAATTGAGGGTTGCAAGTCAGTCAAGCAGAAGCTAAGAAGGACAAGGCCTGATGTGCTACTCAAGGTAAAAGAAGAGATAACAAGACAGTGGGATGCTGGTTTCTTGGAGGTAGTGGAATATTTCGAGTGGGTGTCTAACATTGTAGCGGTACCCAAGAAGGACAATAAAATCAGGGTATGTGTGGATTTTCGAGATCTGAATAGGGCAAGCCCAAATGATGATTTCCCGTTACCCCACATAGACATGTTGGTGGACAATGTTGCTAAGAGCTCCACCTATTCTTTCATGGATGGATTCTCCGGGTATAATCAGATTAAAATGACAGAACCATATAAAAGAAAGACAACATTTGTCACCCCATTGGGAACTTACTGTTGTAAAGTGATGCCATTCGAGTTGAAGAATGCTGGGGCGACATACCAAAGGGCAATGGTAGCCTTTTTTCATGACATGATGCACAAGGAGATTGAGGTCTACGTGGATGACATGATCGCAAAGTCCAAAGATGAAGAGAGCCATATCCTATCTCTGAGGAAATTGTTCGAAAGGTTGAGAAAGTATCAGTTGAAGTTGAATCCCGCGAAGTGCACATTCGGGGAAAAATCAGGTAAATTATTGGGATTTGTGGTGAGTGATAAAGGCATAGAAGTAAACCCTGAAAAAGTGAAAGCTATACAAGACATGCTCGCTCCAAAGACAGAAAAAGAAGTTCGAAGTTTTTTGGGGCGCTTGAATTATATTGCTCGTTTTATCTCACAACTTACAGTCACTTGTGAACCGATTTTTCGACTACTCAGAAAGAAGAATCCTGGAATATGGGATGAAGATTGCCAAGAAGCTTTTGATAAAATCAAGCAGTACTTGCAAAAACCACCGTTATTGGTACCACCCGTACACGGAAGACCTCTCATTTTGTATTTAACGGTAACTGAATTGGTCATGGGTTGTGTGCTTGGGCAACAAGATGAGTCAGGAAGAAAAGAACAAGCCATCTATTATTTGAGTAAAAAGTTCACAGAGTGCGAATCTCGTTACAGTATGGTAGAGAAGTTATGTTGTAGTCTGGTGTGGAGTGCGAAAAGACTGCGACAATATATGTTATACTACACTACCTGGCTAATCTCAAAGATGGACCCATTGAAGTATATATTTGAAAAGCCATACATGTCGAGCAAAATAGCCAGATGGCAAGTATTATTGGCTGAATATGACATCATCTACATGACAAGAAAATCAGTAAAAGGTAGCGCAATCACCGATCATTTGGTCGATAACGCCATTGAGGATTATGAACCATTGAACTTCGACTTCCCTGATGAAGATGTGCTAGTAACAGAAAGAGAAGAGAAGAGTGATTGGTGGACCATGTATTTTGATGGCACAGTGAATGTATCCGGCAACGAGGCAGGTGCTGTGATAATTTCCCTAGAAGGAAAGCAATATCCCATATCAATAAAGCTGCATTTTAGTTACACAAACAACACAGCTGAGTATGAGGCTTGTATACATGGATTAGAATGAGCATTAGAGATGAGGATAGGGAAATTAGAAGTATATGGAGACTCGATGTTGATAATATGTCAGGTAAAGGGTGAATGACAGACAAAAGATGAAAAATTAAGACCATACCAGGAATACCTCTCTAAATTGGCTGAAAGCTTCGATGAAATAAAATTTACTCATTTGGAGAGGGATAAAAATCAGTTTGCCGATGCTTTAGCTACCCTAGCTTCCATGGCTACAATTGGTGGTGGTGCAAAAATTCAACCTATAGGTATAGAGATCAGAAATTCTCCCGCTCACTGTGGTTCAATAGAAGAAGAAGAGAACGTTAACCCATGGTACACAGATATAAAAAGGTTCATCCAATATCAAGAGTACCCATTGGGAGCCTCGAAGATAGATAAAAAGACTTTGAGAAGAATGGCTATGGAATACTACATAGACGAGGAGATTTTGTATAAAAGGTCATTTGATGGGACCTTGCTGAGGTGTCTGAGCGATCTTGAAGCCAACAAAGCCCTGCAAGAAGTGCATGAAGGAATTTGTGCTACCCATGCAAACGGACACATGATGGCCAAGCAAATGCAAAGAGCGGGTTATTTTTGGTTGTCTATGGAGAAAGATTGCATAGATTTTGTCCGAAGGTGCCACAAATGTCAAGTGTATAGCGACAAAGTCAATGCACCTCCCACACCTTTATTCAACATGGTGTCCCCTTGGCCTTTCGCAATATGGGGGATAGATGTGATCGGACCTATTAACCCGAAAGCCAGCAACAAGCATTATTTTATCCTTGTAGCGATTGATTACTTCACCAAATGGGTATAGGCCTGCTCGTACGCCCATGTGACTTAGAAGGTTGTCAAACGGTTCATCGAGAAAGATCTAATCTGCAGATACGGTGTACCTGAGAGAGTAGTAACTGATAATGCTTAAAACTTCAATGGAAAAATGATAGCAGACTTGTGCATAAAGTGGAAGATCAAGTATTCCAACTCATCTCCTTATAGGCCTAAGATGAATGACGCCGTAGAAGCTGCCAATAAAAATATAAAGAAGATTGTTCAAAAAATGGTGATTACTTACAAAGATTGGCATGAATGGCTTCCTTATGCTCTCCATGCATATCGAATAGCAGTAAGGACATCAACGGGGGCTACACCATACTCTCTAGTATATGGAATGGAGGCAGTGATACCATTAGAAGTAGAGATTCCCTCTTTAAGGGTCCTTATGAAATCAGGGCTCGAGGAGACTGGGTGGGCCAAGATACGATATAAGCAGCTAAATATGATCAGCGAGAGAAGGTTAGCCGCGATGTGTCACCACCAGCTGTATCAAAGAAGGATAGCTAAGACATATGATAAGAAAGTTCGACCAAGAGAGTTCAAAGAAGGAGATCTTGTATTGAGAAAAATCATACTACTACCAGGAGAAGATCGTAGTAAATGGGCACCCAATTATGAAGGTCCCTACATAGTGAAGAAGGCGTTTTCAGGGGGGGCATTGATACTGACAAGAATGGATGGAGAAGATGTAGTTAGGGTTGTGAACTCTGATTCTATAAAGAAATATTATCCATGATGTATAAGTTCTTATCGAAGCAATGAAAAAGGGTTGGGCCAATAAATTCCCTTTGCATATTTTTCATAGAAAGTGCCTGCAAGTACTAAAAAAAATAATAAACCCACAAATTTACCCTTGCAACCTCGTGTGATCTCATAGACTCAATTCATCTCTTGTACCAAAATCAGATTCCCATTGGAATTTTGAAAATTGAACTTGCATTTTGATTTAAAAAATAATGTGATGTTTATTTAAAACAATATTTATGACATTCTACTTGTATAATGACACATGAATCAAGCAACTCCTTTATTGAGGTGACTAAACTCTAAACCAAAAGGCATGAATAGAAAATGAACTGTCATCCTCACACCATGACTCTTGAGATATGTTGTTTTAAATGTATGAATAATGGTATGAAGTGAACACATTGCTCATAGACTCATGAAATGCATCTCTTTGTAAAGACCAAACCATCGAATCAGACGAGGCCAAAGTTTATTCATCTTAACTGCTTGCGTTTGAAATGAGGAAAGGCTATATTTGTTATTCCTTTCACATTCTAAAAAGTATATCCCTTGCAGTCCTTTTTTGAGCTTGAATAATTTTTCTTTCATGGAAAATCCCGACTAGGATCACACCCCACACTGGGGACAAGTGAAAATTTCAATGAGAAAAGATGAAAAGACCGTGAGAAAGCCGAAAGAGCAAAAGAGCCCAAGAAACTCATTGACTAGGGGGCATGCCCAAATCACAAGAAAGAGTGATAACCAAGATAAAGTGAGAATACCCTAGAAAAGCAATGAAAAGGAAAAAGGGCGAATCAAAGAAAAGCAAAGAAAAAAAGAGGAACGACACAAAGAGTCGAACTGCTGATAGTGATCCTCAATCTTTGAAACCCTGAAACACTCTTTGAGCCTTATGATCTTTTCTTTCATAACCAAAAACTTCAGCCTACATTACGTGCCTGTAGAAGTCATTTCTAATCAAGCAAGCAAGCAAACTGGATTAATAAGCAATGCTCTCAAAATGCAAAGAGTACTTCTTTATTAGAGTCATGACATTTAGAACAAGTTATTCATTATTATTCATGCTGATAAAATAAATGTTAAAAAAAAGACAAGTTTTTCTCAAACAAAACCTCGAGTTTTTTTTTCTCGAGCCCTTCACTTTGAAAACCCATAAGAAACAGAAGGTCACCTCATGATGTACTTCCATCAAATACAATATTGTCAAATACAAGAGCAAATAATCTCTTTTCCAAGAAAAAAACCGAGTTGCAAGATTTCCAAAGCAAATGTTTTTAAACTTACATCAAAACAATTTTTGTTTTCAAAATGCAAGGTCAAAATTTCAAGATTCATTCTAAACAAATATTCCTTCACCAAACTGAAAATGGGAGAAATGTGAAAATGGTCGTTTAAAAAACCATTATTTGGCAGAGTTGTTGACAAAACACACACCTAAGAGCAATGACCAGTACAAGGGGGCAACATTATGTTTAGAAGGAAAAATCGATCCCTTTTAGAAAAAGAGATGAACATTTCCTACGACAAGATAAGGGGGCATCTTGGTTTATAAAAGGCAGCTTGATCCTTTCAGCAAGTGACAACGAATGTTTTTAAAAGTGAGACGGGGATTAATGAATGATCCTCTCAAATTATTGGATGAGATGAAAAATCTTTAACAAGCAAGTGGGTCACGATGGGCACCATAAAGGCTAAGCTGTGTAAATGAATCGGGGAAGAGACTTACATGGGCCAACTTGAGTAGGCTAGAAGCCAAACGACAAAGATTACCCAAATCAAAGGTATCAAGTCGTCATCAATCAAGCAAACAAGATGATTAAGAAGAAATGGGGGCCTATATTTCAAATCAGGTAAAAAATGCATGCATATCATTTAAACTTTGAGACATTGGACAACGAGTTCTGCAAACTCCGCAAAAGACATCTCTAACGAGATCCATCGAATGGAAGGCCACCTTGAAATGGCCAAGTTTGAAATCACTTTTGGAAATTTTTCACCTTTGAGAAATTTTAAACTGGGGCAGGCCGCCCACGAGAATTAGGCCGCAAAAAAACAATTCTGTGTATTTTTCCACCGCCTTTCTCGACCATCTGAGGTAATGCGTTTCCTAACCCTACCTCCTTTCGAGCGCGCCTTTGAGCCCTCGCATCCTTCTTCGAGCGCGCCTTTGAGCCCTCGCCTCCTTTCGAGCGCGCCTTTGAGCCTTCGATCATCCAAGGGTCACCCATTACAAAGAGACCTTTTTTTTTCCCTGGGTTGGTCACCCATTACAATAAGATCACTTCTAAAAAAAAAGAAAAAAAAAAGAGGAAGGGTTTTTACGCTTATTTTTCTTTACAAAACTTACTATACAAAGTCAGAAGAAAATGAATTTTCCAATGCCTTTGCACCGTAAGCATTGTAAAGAGGGGGCAACTGTCATAACCTAATTTTTTACAACAAAAAAATGAATAAAAATGAAATGAACAAAAATTGAGGTTTGGATCAAGACAATACAAATGGGAAGCTTTGAGGGGTTAATCATGTTGGTTTATGACTTTGAAAGTTAATTTGGAAAAAACTTTGAAAGAATTAACTAGTATGGGGTTTTAATTAAACTTTGATTGGGTTTAATTAATAATATCGGGAGTCTGATTGAAGAACGAATAAGTTTGAGGACTTAATTAGGCTTAGAATTAGTTTAATTGATGAAATCAGGGGCATAATTGAATAAATATTAGTTTCTGAGTTAATCAAGGGAAAAGTTACAAGTAATTAAGGTCCAGGGACCATTTTGTAAAAGGCGCTGAAATTCTGTCCAGGGGCCCGATTAAAAAATGTCGAAACTCGGAGGACCAAATGGAGAGATCGCCACTTCCAGTCAGAAACGACGTCGTTTGTCATTTCCATTCTTCGTCTTCTTCCCTCTGGAAACAGAGGAAGCTCCCTGTGACTAAGCAACGGTGCAGAACACCACCATACACAATACAGTGCACACGACCTCCACCACCAGCTGCTCAGTTTGTGTCCGTGTCCCTCGCTGCAAGAACAAACCATTGACGCGTGAAGAAAATCACTTCCAACAGTCCGACAATGGCAGGACTGTTAGTGTCCCCATCCAACCAAAACACGGAGTCTCAAGCCCTATCCTCATGAAGATCAATGCCCCGGGAAGATAACGATCAATCTAAGATATCCAAGTTTTAGTAAAACACCAGCGCATCCCCTATAAATACAGAGCTGAAGGGGAGAAGCAAAGGAGGGAGACCGATTAAGAAAAAAAACACAAGCAGAGAGAGGGGAGATCAAACAAAAAAGGAAGAGCAGTCGAAAGAAGGAGGAAGAAGAGAGAATTCTCCAGGAGTGCTCGACTGTTACTGTCGCCCTCGTCTTCGTCATCGCCAGGTAAGGTCTTTCTTTTTCCCTTCGTTTCTATTTATTTCATTACAATAAGAAGAACACAGGGCGAAGGTAATTTAATTACCTTCACCCTGTGCAGCGCACGCGTGGTTTGAACCACGCGTGCCTGCTGCCCACCGGGTCACTGGCTTGGGCTAGTGACCAGGCTGGGCCGGAGGAGTCCAACCCAGCCCATGCGGGCTGGGCTAGACTTAGCCCTAAAAAGGGAGTGGGCCGGGTCTGGGCTTTAGGCCCAGCCAGCCCAAAGTGTGTTTTCTAAGGGTGTGTTTGGGAAAACACACCCTTATGCCTTGGCCATAATTTTTATGCCTATGTTAGTTTGATATTTGGCCAAACGAACCCCTTTTCGATATCAGAAAATTCCAAAAATATTTGGGGATCTTTGTTGATTTATTTGTGGGCCCCTCGCACTTTGACTTATTTTTTTTTCTTTGCATTTTGTATTTGTTTTTGTTATGTGCTCAATCTGTGGCCTATTATTGTTAAATGCAAATCTCGTGCAATGTTTTCTTTTTTTACTTCCATTTAAAAAGGGTAAATAATAATAAAGGATAAACAAAAAAAATGACATAGAAAATTTCTTCTTCAAATTCATTTTTCGCGAAAATATTCACTGACGCCAGAGTCAGGAGTATCGTATTTTTAGATTTGTGCGATATTTACCAACGGCAGAGTTGGAAATATTTGTAGGAATTGTTCACTGACACTAGAGACAGGAACATGAAAGGAAGAATAAAAAACAAAAAAATGAGAACAAATTCTTAGCAATTTTAGACGAAACCAGCAATGCAGCCTCCCTTAGGTAGGACGCTTAAGGGGTGATAGCATCTTCCCTTTTGCATAACCAGTCCCGTACCATAGAATCTCTGTTGATTAGTCAGGATTCCTAGTGACCATAATACTAAGTGGCGACTCATTGAACAAGAGCTTTTCCCCTAAAAAGAACAAGATGCCAGATATTTGTTTCTTTTTCAATCGAGAGATTATTTTTAATTGGTCGTCGCGATGTCTGGGTGTGACACATTTATATAGCAAACTCATGAGCAAGTGAGTCACAGGTAGCTCTAAACACAATGTCATTAATATAAATTTGAGAAATGAGTAAATATTTACTAGTTTTTCTTATAAAAAAAGTCATGCCAGCTTGTCCTCTTTTGAAACTATTATCTAACAGATATTTTGTTAACCGTTCATACCATGCTTTCGATGCTTGTTTTAAACCATAAAGGGATTTTTTTCAACTAGTACACATGATCATAAAACAAATTATTAATGAAACATTTGGGTTGTTCTACATAGACCTCTTCTTATATAATTCTATTTAGGAATGCACTTTTCACATTTATCTAATATAGTTTGAAATTTAAGTGACAAGAAATTGCAAGCAATATGTGAAGAGATTCCAAACGAGCTATTGGAGCAAATGTTTCATCAAAATCAATCCCTTCAACTTAATTGTATCCTTGTGCTACCAATCTTGCTTTGTTTCTAATGATTGTTGCATGCTCGTCTGATTTATTCTTAAAGATATATTTGGTTCTAGTTATATTACGACTATTAAGACATGAAACCAATTCTTATACATCATTTATTGTGAACTAATTTAATTTCTCATGCATAGCTTTGATCCAACTTTCATCTTGTTGGAAATTGTCAACCTTCTTAGGTTTAATATACAATAAATAACACATATATTAGACTTGATTGGTAACTCTTTTTATTAACCTCATATCTTTATTCAAATTCTCAATAATGTTTTTCTTAGGATGATTGTGTTTTATCCATAAGAAAGGTTCTTTCTCTCATGACTATTCAAAAACATGTGAAGAACTCTCCTCGTGGTCTTTTTTATCATATTCTGATGAGGTTTCTTTAGTTATCTCAATGATGTTATCGAGACCTTTCTTGACATATTCCTTCAAATTTCTCATCAATAACCACATTGATTAACTTCATGATAGTTTGAGTTCGTAGGTTGTAGACTCTGTAGGCTTTGTTGTGTGATGAGTATCCAAGAAAGATTCTTTTATCACTCTTGCTATTAAACTTATATAAGTTTTCTTGATCTCTTAAGATATAGTAAGAACTTCCAAACACTATGGAGTATTTGACAGTAGGCATCTTGTTGCTCCATAACTCATAAGAAGTGAGTTTTGTTTCAGGTCTAACCATAATATAGTTCAAAATATGTATAGTAGTGTTGACAACTTCCCCCTAGAAGTATAGTATAACTTTTTTTTACTATTCAACATAGTTCAAGCCTTTTCTTGTATGACTCTATTCTTCCTCTCAACTATAACATTCTGCTAAGGATTGATAAGAGTAGAGAATTCTTGATGTATACCATGTTCATCATAAAAAGATGAAAAACTAGTATTTTCAAATTCTTTATCATAGTCACTATGAATTCTAGAAATGGAAAGATTTTTGTTTACAGTCTTCTGAACAATTTCCTTATAAGATCAAAGGACTATAACTTTTCTCTTAACAAAATAGCTCAAGTATAACTTGAATAGTCATCTACAATGACCATGATATACTTATTTCCACTCAGACTCTCAGTTTGAGTTGGACCTATTAGGTCCATATATAACAATTCAAGGCGTCTTGAGGTTAGAATGTCAATAGTTATGTTGAGCCTTAGATTGTCTTCTTTCCGAACATACTCCACACACCATCTTCCTAACTGGTCGCAGATTTGGTGGATCATATATTGCATCCCTTTTAGAGATATTTGACAAGTCTTTAAAGTTGATGATAAACCATGAACCCTATATCCAAGTTATTTGTTCATTTGAGCTCATGATTTTTTTTACCCTATTTAGACTGCTGTCAAAAACTCCAAACTAACATAGGATAGTTAGTTACTTCATGCTAATGGAGAGTAGTAGCCTATGTAAACATGGTATTTTGATTCCTAGCTGATGAGTAGGATGCTAATACTATACGGACTGACACCCCTACACTTATATATGTTTCCTAGCTGACGAATAGGATGTCAATAATATGATATGTTATTTTGACATGCATACCCCTTTTGTTCGTTATATGTTTGTTATATACCCTGCTTTGTACAACCATAATCACGTATCTCATAATGTATGTTAGCATGCATAATAGTTATTATCTCTCACTGAGTGTTTGGACTCACCCCTCCATTCACTACTCTTTTTTTTAGGTTTTTAGTCCAGTTTCAATTGCAGTATCTTTGGCTATGTTCTTCCTACTACTTTTGGCCAAATTCTTCAACACGTATAGTGTCCAAATCCTTGCTTTCTTCTATAACTATTACTTTTAGCTGAAATCTTTTTTTTTTTTATCAAATGTAAGTATATATAAGAGATCAAATATTACAACTCTAGAACCCATAGGAAACCAGAATATAAAACAAATAAAATGAAACAAAGGGAATAGGCTCCTTAAACAAAAGAAAAAACCAGGGATAGAACAACAAATGGTTAGGGTAGGAACCTGATCCTAGAGGGGTTGCCCAGCCTAACTAAATAAATACAACTAAAGAAACCATTAGAAAAAAAAACATAGAAAATACAAGCTTTACTCAAAGAGAAACCAGATAAGGACAAACCCCCAAGACCAAACCGGTAAGAACAATAATAAATAGCTATCATGCAAAGCTTGCATGGTCAAGACA
>Ga0307509_10008765_pt1 | contig 12792 bp, 9 predicted proteins | sample 10_EM_MG_FD_202245 | JGI IMG/M metagenome (GOLD analysis project Ga0307509, IMG submission 202245) | Populus trichocarpa ectomycorrhiza microbial communities from riparian zone in the Pacific Northwest, United States - 10_EM | ecosystem: Host-associated > Plants > Roots > Unclassified | place...
GAGGGGAAAACACCGCAAACTCAGCCCCCCGTTGAGACATAACAAAAGGAATATACGAGGCGCCTTACTAGGAGAGGCAACTCCAACGTCCTAGCACATTTCTCTTCTATTTGAGTTTTTACGGTATCGTACCGTATTGGATGGTGCAATGGCGGGACACCCGATCCCGGCCATATCATGGAGGCTTTTGGTGGAACGGTGGGCTCGGAGCTTGGGAAGCGTTTTGGTTGGCGCAGTGGGTTCTTCTACCAATTGTATACTATGGAATTGAGTTTGTCATAGGTTTCCAGCGGTACGTGAATCATAGGGATTGCGGTATCTTCCGACCCCCCATTAGCTGCCAAAAAGGTACTTGTACTGCTAGGCAAGTTCGGAGCCGTTCCGACACATATCTAGGGCAGATGTCGGTACTTGAAGGGATAACGGCATGATAGTGGGGGAGATACAAGTTCTGGCAGAAGCCTCCCTGGTATGGGGATGTTGGGAATGATCGGAGGGATGACGGCTTCCGTGGAGAAGCAGCTAGAGTGCCAGAAGTTAAGATTAAGAACCTATGTTTGATTAGGTTGTGTCGTCGGCTAAGGTGAGCGCTGTGGGTGGGGTATGATGAGATACAAGGGTACCATATGAACCCACTCACTGGAGCGGCAGGGATATATTTCGCTGGTTAACGTCAAATAACTATTCCATAATAACCTCTCACCACACATTGTACTCTACTGTACGAGGCTGGCGACAAAAATGATGAGCAATGAAGGGTTTCGAGGGGACGGGTAATGTGGATGCACGAAATGGTCTAGGAAGGATACCGGTAGTGGGTGCAAGAAAGGGCAGCCCGGTGACAAGGCAGCGAGATATCAGATGCAGGCGAGGAATCACGAGTACGAGTAGAGGTATCATAGTCGCATGCGGGTGTGTGCACAGATTTGTGTGAGATTGGTTGGGCGATCATGAGGCTCAATAGGGTTCCACAAAAGACTCCGCTTTTCTTCAGCCTAGGAATTCTAGTCAAGCAGCCGACCGACTCCATCATCCACCATCTACAGTGTCCTAAGCAGCAAAGCGCAGAAAATGTCGCAGTCTTTCAGTTATAACACCAACTCTTTTAATACCATTAATGCCGCCGATCACCGACCCAACATCCTAGCCTGGCTATCCCCACTAGAGCCCAGGTTACGGCATCAGGACATCCAAGAAAGCCGGATGGAAGATATAGGGGAATGGCTATTACAAACAGAGGAGTTTAGAAGCTGGTGCGCCGGTAGTGGGGGAGATGAATCCGATAGCGCAGTTTTGTTTTGCCGTGGAGACCCGGGAGCCGGTAAGACTTATATTAGGTAACAAGAACTAGCCGTGATGAATTGGGGGGTACAAGTGCTGAAAAGCTACGATGTTAGCTCATTGGTTATAGACAGCTTGTGCGATCAGGCTGGAGGACAAGATGTCGCTGTTGCATGTTTTTACTTCGACTTCGCGGCCCAAAAGTTTTAAACAACTAATAGGTAGTAGGGCGCAGTGGATCTAATCCTTCGTGTGACGAACGAGGCAAACACTTTTATTGATACGAATAAAGATGACGAACAAAAGATATAAGAGAAGAATCAAAGAATAAAGAGATCGTATACAATAACGAATGACTTTTGACAAGACAAGAGATAACCGTAGGACTGTGAGCGAAAAAATGCGATGATCAACTGATAACTAACAAACAAAGGGAAGAACAGGCTATCTTATATCCTTCTCAAGTGAAAACCTTCCTCCCCGCACACTTCCAGAGCGTGCCAGATTTCTCTCCCACTTTCCGTCCCTAGGTCGTCCTTCTTTTGCGTTGTGCCGATTCATATCCGAGGGAGAAGTATCGTGACCGAGGGTAGTGTTTATGCCACTTGCCGAGGGTAGTGTCGGTCACCGAGGGTGAGGATGGATGTTCGGCTCTTGCTGGTTTTTGTGTTTCATCGTTGGTGAATCGGTGTTTGGTGATGTCGCACCAGATATGCAGGGTTAGGGTGTTCGGTGGGAAGAAGCTAATAGTGGTGGAACGCTGGTGAAGCTACCGTTCGTTTTAGGCTTATAGCTGATCGTAGTCGCATTTCCCATCTAGTGGGAATGGAAAATATATGGTGAGCAGCCTAAAGGGGTTAATTTCCAACAAAAAGGAGCACTCGCCGACGAGTGTGTTGGGTGTCCTACTCAAACAGGTTGTAGGCAGACTAGATGAGGTGCCAGGAGAAATAGTGAAAGCCTACGAAAAGCAGAAAAAAGTGCTCGGTGGGCGGGGACCACGACTTTCAGATATTGTGGGGATGCTGCAGACTACTACTTCGGAGAAGCGAACATTCATCTGCATTGATGCTCTAGATGAATGCGTGGCTGGACATCAGGTTAAGCTTCTCGGTTCGCTCGGCCGGGTTCTTCGGGAGTCTCCAGGGACTCGAATATTTGTCACTGGGAGACCACACATTGAGACTGAAGTTAAAAGGCGTCTTGCTGGGAGGGTAACGAGTGTATCAGTCACTCCTAGGCGAGATGATATTATCAATTATCTTCGTGCTAAGTTGAATGAGGATATAATCCCAGACGCGATGGATTGTAGTTTAGAGGCAGATATCCTGAAGAAAATTCCTGATGATATTTCGGAAATGTGCGTGTGGCTACCAACGCTTGGCAGACTACATTAAATTATCTACTGACATATATATCTAGATTCCTGCTGGTCTCGCTGAATGTCGATGCGATCTTGAAGGAAACTACAATCTACCGCAGGCGACAAAAGCTAAGCGCGATGACCGATGGCTTGGGGTTGGGGGATGCTTATGGCGCAACGTTGAATCGGATTAAGGGTCAAGGAGGGGAGATGTCTAGGCTTGGAATGGCGGCTTTGATGTGGATCTCTCACTCGGAGCGGCCCTTGAAGCCTGATGAATTGTGTCACGCCCTTGCAGTGGATATAGGGTCGGCGAATCTCAACACCGACAATGTCCCTTCAATAGGGACCCTGCTATTCTGTTGTCAGGGGCTTGTTGTGGTGGACAAGAAGTCTTCCACAGTCCGGTTAATCCACTTTACTCTTCAAGAGTACCTCCGGGCTCACCTAGCTCTTTTTGGCATAACTCACTCAACAGTTGCAGAAACCTGCTTGAGTTATCTGAATTCTCAGCAGGTCAAGGATCTTTCGACCGTGCCCTCTCCCGATCTCCAGAACACACCCTTTCTCGAATATTCCTCGCTATATTGGGGAACCCACGCGAAACGGGACCTTTCGGAATGTGGTAAATTACTTGCACTAAAACTATTTGACGATTGTAGTAACCAAATACCCACTAAAATCCTCTTGGAAGCGCAGCAGTACTACTCGCCCACTATTGATTCCGCCAAACTTTCCCTGTTTGGTGGTCTACACTATGCATCTTTTTTTGGGATTGTTGAGATTGTAGTTGGTTTTCTGGAGGTTGGGGGTTGCGATATCAATCAAGAGGACTGCATTGGTAATACACCTCTCGGGTGGGCTGCTTATAATGGGCACGAGGATGTGGTTGAAATACTACTCGGACGGGGCGACATCAGCCCCGATAAACTAGATATGCTCGGCCAAACACCGCTCTGTTGTGCTGCGCAGAATGGGCACCACAGAGTGGTGAAAATGCTACTCGGACGGGATGATGTTGACCCCGGCAAACCGGATATCGACGGCCAGACACCACTTTGTTGTGCTGCCCAGGATGGGCGCGAGGGAGTAGTCGAAATGCTGCTTGGATGGGACAACGTCGACCCCAACAAACCAGATAACTACGGCCAAACACCACTCCGTTGTGCTTCTTGGTGTGGGCATGAGCGAGTGGTGAAAATGCTACTCGGACGGGATGACGTCGACCCTAACAAACCAGATAACGACGGCCGAACACCACTCTGTTGTGCTTCTTGGGGCGGGAACGAGGGAGTGGTGGAAATTCTACTCGGACGGGACGACGTTAACCCCGACAAACCAAATAACGACGGCCGAACACCACTCCGTTGTGCTTCTTGGTATGGTCATGAGGGAGTGGTGAAAATGCTACTCGGACGGGATGACGTCGACCCTAACAAACCAGATAACGACGGCCGAACACCACTCGGTTGTGCTTCTTGGGGTGGGCATGGAGGAGTGGTGGAAATGCTACTCGGACGGGGCGACCTTAACCCCGAAAAAACAGATAGCGGCGGCCGAACACCACTCTATTGTGCTTCTTGGGGTGGGCATGAGGGGGTGGTGGAAATTCTACTCGGACGGGACGACGTTAACCCTGACAAACCTGATAACTATGGCAAACACCACTCTGTTGTGCTTCTTGGTATGGTCATGAGGGAGTGGTGAAAATGCTACTCGGACGTGACGACGTTAACCCCGACAAACCAGATAACTACGGCCGAACACCACTCCGTTGTGCTTCTTGGTGTGGGCACGAGGGAGTGGTGAAAATGCTACTCGGACGGGATGACGTCGACCCTAACAAACCAGATAACGACGGCCGAACACCACTCTGTTGTGCTTCTTGGGGTGGGCATGGGGGAGTGGTGAAAATGCTACTCGGACGGGACGACGTCAACCCCGAAAAAACAGATAGCGGCGGCCGAACACCACTCTATTGTGCTTCTTGGAGTGGGCATGGGGGGGTGGTGGAAATTCTGCTCGGACGGGACGACGTCAACCCTGACAAACCAAATAACGACGGCCGAACACCACTCTGTTGTGCTTCTTGGTGTGGGCATGAGGGAGTGGTGAAAATGCTACTCGGACGGGATGACGTCGACCCTAACAAACCAGATAACGACGGCCGAACACCACTCTGTTGTTCTTCTTGGGGCGGGAACGAGGGAGTGGTGAAGGTGCTACTCGGGCATAACGACATCAACCCTAACAAACCGGATAACCGTGGCCGAACGCCACTGTGGTGTGCTGCTGAGCGTGGCCATGCGGGAGTGATAGCGCTACTTCAGCCCCCAGAACCTACACCCCTAGGCCCTAGCACTACCGTATTCAAATATGGATGACCTATGCGCCATTCCCGCAAGTGCCACAACAATCCCATAAACCTACCCATTGCCTCCATTTCATCCTTCCTCCCATTCCAGTTCAACCTCAGCCCGCAATCTATAATTCCAACCTTAGGGTATTTGCTTTGCTTTCTTCCCTTCCATGGGAAGCCTGCCACCGAAACTCAACCTAAATATTTTTTCTTAGTTGACAGATCCCATGTGATAGGAATGCGCATATCTATTAAATGCCGGCTCCAGACCTCTTTGTGGATTTTCTTATCTAGTCAAGTCAGTGTGATTAGGGGTTTGCCATTGATGGGGCGCTGTTTCTCTTGTGCCGAGATAAGCTGATGTGGCTTCAAGTTTCCATCATATTTCAATTTTCTTCTATAGTTCTCTTATTTTCCTTTCCTTCCCACACCCCCGCAGTGTGGGCCCAAGGGTTTCTTAGATATCGGGGAATAGTGCGAAGTGCAGATATTTCCGGCGCTCGTGTAAAAATAGACGCAAGAGCTGGTTGACTAAAATATGATTGTGATTGAACACGGTTTGGCGAATATCATGCTTAATTTACATGCTACTTTTTCTAGGCGTGACCTTGAAAATAAGGTGAAGTTGGGTGGCTATCTAAGCTTTATAGTCTTGCCCGTGGAGGAAGATTAGTTGGTAAGGTATCTTTTAACTTTGAAATTAGCTCCAATACTACGAGCACCGCTATCCTACCCGAACTTTTTAAAGTGGTCACTCGTCCAACTACTCAATAAAGCATCCATTTGCAAGGGTATTTCACCCCTTTAACTACCGCTACCTTTCCCTTCTCAGGACGTTCGGTCCGGTGCTAAAGTCGGGTGTCGCGAATCCATACAACCCCCCCAAGAGAGCACAGAAAGCCTCGCCATTTCCTAGATACTATTATTTGGATGATAACCCATGTTACAGTAAAGTATAGATGTAAGGCATAATACCAGGGAGCAGTATCTTGCATTCTAGAATTTTATGTGGGTAATAGTGCCCTTTTTTTTCATAAGAGCCCACGTTGCAGAAAGTACTCATGAGTTGAATTTCCTTATCATAAGTGCATTATGGGTGGCTGGTAGGTAATGATTGGAGCATAGTTAGGCAAAGGACTGAAAATATGGGCTTCGGCAGCAGATGGAGGGCACTGTATGTAGGAGAGCACTACTCAAGGGCATTCAAATCAGATCTATAATATTCCTACCCCGCAATCCTGGGGGGGGGGTTAATTTTGATTTTAAAAAGAGAGCTATCATACGTTTTCCTTTCCTCCGAGGACCCCACCCATAACCTCCGCCCTCACATCCCAATTGAAATTTAAGATACTTTTTTTTAACACTTGCCCGGCTTAGATAATATGATAAGTTTACGGCGGGCTGCCACGGCTCCCCCCGCGGTGCGCTGTGTGGACATGCTATACGAGCGCTAAAATTAGACGAGTGACAGTTGATGACCGCGTTACAAAACAACCTAGGAGAGTATGGTGGTGGTGACTAAGTCACAGGCTTGGAGGTAATAGAGTTAGAAGTGGAGTAGCACGGATGTAGCAGGATGCACAGTAGCGGGGATAGCGCATTTGTGAGGCGGTCATTCAGGTAAGGGAACTGAGATAGTGCCATTTGGCAGATTGTAAATCGGAGGGGTGAGCGGGGGAGTGCAAGAAGTAGCCTCAGCGGAGGTGAGAGAAAGAAAGGAGAGGCAAAAGTCCCAGTGGGGCAATGTGGATTGATTGTTTTGCTACAAGGTGGGAATTATGATGTTGGCGTCGAAGTGTTAGAAGATAGACCGAGTGAGGGTGCCGCCCTGCTGAACACTCACTCGGTCTAATTTGGGAGGCCTGCTACCAATGACAACCAGTACGGCGGGATGACTAAGCAAATATCCCCCCCCCCTCCTGTGCGCAACCGAAAAAATATAGATGTTTAGTTAAATTATTAAGAGGTGGGGGTGGGAATCGGGATTCCGGTAGTTCCGAATTCCGCCCTTAAATTAGAACTATTAGTACTAATGATAACTTTTGTCCAGAAAAATACCTATATTAGCCGCAGGACTGCAAATGGGCGAACTTACCCTTTGATTATTGGAGGGCGGGGTACTCGGGCGCAAATTAAAGATCCGGAAAAAGTGACTTGAAATATCTGTGTTGCCACCATACATTTTGTTTGTCACTTTTTCCGGATCTTTAATTTGCGCCCGAGTAGATTACGATAGATATAGCAATCTACTATAACACCGGCAGTTCTGGCGGTGTAGGAATACTATCATAGTTGACGTCGATGAGTATCAACAAGTGGATTTATGACCGGTATTTTCGACGTATAATACCGATGCTCGTTCACAAAATTAGCCGAGCCTCAGTGAGTGATACATGACAACAGCACACCTCCGCTATCCTAGTAACTAAAAAAAAAGAGGCGAGAAGAAAGAGAAGAAATAATATTATACCAGTTAAGTAGTAATATTCCTCTCTAAGCCAAAGGGGAGAAAAAGAGAAGCACCAAGTTGTCCATAAAAATCGCTGGCAAAGCTGAATGAAGATCACGTGATTTACTTTAGCACCCGGCAGCATGAGTAGATTCTCGTGCGGAGTCTTCCATTCTAGAACGGGTGGCCTGTGAAGGAATTTCAATGATTTACTATGATACGCGGGGATTCGGTAGGTATCTCTGCCAGCTCTCTGTTTTTTTTTCCCGAGCGTATGTAGCGGATGGCCTTCAAGGGGGGCTAAGGCATACTCCCGCGTTCTGATCGACTGTGGCCCCGGCCTGTGGGGTTTAACATCCCTGATGGTGATATTGGTGGTGGCAGGGAGGAAGGATAGGGCGATGGGATAGTCATTAGAGATGTTTGGAGATTGGTGAAGGGTTTCGGAGGCTAAAAGGTCAGGGTCAGGCGTTTCGGCTCTCAAGACGCCATAGATCGGGTTTGGGGATGTGTGCTAGAGCGTGACAGAGTTGGAAGAAACGGTATTGGAGTCAGCTGTGGTGTTGACTTGAGGGTTTAAGGGTGCTGGCTCAGTCGCCGGACTTAGCGTGTGTGCGCACGCAACATATCGTACCGTATCGGATGGTGCAATGGCGGGATACCCGGTCCTGGCCATGCTCGGAGCTTGGAAAGCGTTTTGGTTGGCGTAGTGGGTTCTTCTACCAATTGTATACTATGGAATTGAGTTTGTAACAGGTTTCCAGCGGTACGTGAATCGGATAGAGATTGCGGTCTCTTCCAAGCCCCCATCAAGCTACCAAACAAGGTACTCGTACTGTTAGGCAAGTTCGGGCCCGTTCCGATACATATTTAGGGCAGATACCGGTACTTGAAGGGATAAAGGCATGATAGGGGGAAGATACAAGTTCTGTCAGAAGCTTCAGTTGTATGGGGATGTTCGGAATGATCGGAGGGATGATGGCTTCCATGGAGGAACAGCTGGGATGCCAGAGGTTAAGATCAACAACTCATGTTTGGTTGGGTAGCGTCGTCGGCTATGATGAGTGCTGTCGGTGGCGCATGATGAGATACAAAGGTATGGATGGACCTACTAACTGGAGCGGCAGGGATATATTTCGCTGGTTAACGTCAAATAACTGTTCCTTCACCTCTCGCCAGACCTTGTACTCGTACTCGAGTACCAGTACACTACTGTACTATATGCAGAACAAGGGAGGGGACAGGCAATATGGATGCACAGAATGGTCTAGGAAGGCAACCGGTAGTGGGTGCGAGAAAGGGCAGCCTGGTGAGACTAACATGACAAGGCAGCGAGATATCAGATGCGGGCGAGGAATTACAGGCAGTCGCATGCGGGTGTTTGCACAAATTTAGGTGAGATTTAGTGGGCGATCCTGAGGCTCAATGAGGTTCCACAAAAGACCCCGCTTTTCTTGAGCCCAAGAAGTCGAGTCGGGCAGCCGACCGACTCCATCATCCATCATCTACAGCCTGAGCAGCAAAACGCAGAAAATGTCGCAGTCTTTCAGTAATAATATCAACTCTTGGAATACCACTGTTAATACCTTTAATGCCGCCGATCACCGACCCAACATCCTAGCCTGGCTATCCCCACTAGAGCCCAGGTTACGGCATCAGGACATCCAAGAAAACCGGATGGAAGATATAGGGGGATGGCTCTTACAAACCGAGGAGTTTAGAAACTGGTGCGCCGGTAGTGGGGGAGACGAATCCGATAGCACAGTTTTGTTTTGCCGTGGAGACCCGGGGGCCGGCAAGACTTATATTAGGTAACAAGAACTAGCCATGATGAATTGGGGGGGGGGGGGGGTGCAAGCGCTGACAAGCGTGATGTTAGCTCATTGGTCATAGACAGCTTGTGTGATCAGGCTGGAGGACAAGATGTCGCTGTTGCATGTTTTTACTTCGACTTCGCGGCCCAAAAGGAGCACTCGCCGACGAGTGTGTTGGGTGTCCTACTCAAGCAGGTTGTGGGCGGACTAGATGAGGTGCCAGGGGAAATAGTACAGGCCTACGAAAACCAGAAAAAAGTGCTCGGTGGGCGGGGACCACGACTTTCAGATATTGTGGGGATGCTGCAGACTACCACTTCGGAGAAGCGAACATTCATCTGCATTGATGCTCTAGATGAATGCGTGGCTGGACATCAGGCCAAGCTTCTCGGTTCACTCAGCCAAATTCTTCAAAAGTCTCCAGGGACTCGAATATTTGTTACTGGGAGGCCACACGTTGAGACTGAAGTTAAAAGGCGTCTTTCTGGGAGGGTAACGAGTGTATCAATCACTCCTAGGCGAGATGATATCATCAGTTATCTTCGTGCTAAGTTGAATGAGGATATAATCCCAGACGCGATGGATAGTAGTTTGGAGGCGGATATCCTGAAGAAAATTCCTGATGATATTTCAGAAATGTGCGTGTGGCTACCAACACTTGGCAGACTACCTTAAATTATCTACTGACATATATATCTAGATTCCTGCTGGTCTCGCTGAATGTCGATGCGATCTTGAAGGAAACGACAATCTACCGCAGGCGACAAAAGCTAAGCGCGATGACCGATGGCTTGGGGTTGGGGGATGCTTATGGTGCAACGTTGAATCGGATAAAGGGTCAAGGAGGGGAGATGTCTAGGCTTGGCATGGAGGCTTTGATGTGGATCTCTCACTCGGAGCGGCCCTTGAAGCCTGATGAGTTGTGTCACGCCCTTGCAATCGATATAGGGTCGGAGAATCTCAACACCGACAATGTCCCTTCAATAGGGACACTACTATTCTGTTGCCAGGGGCTTGTTGTGGTGGACAAGAAGTCTTCCACAGTCCGGTTAATACACTTTACTCTTCAAGAGTACCTCCGGGCTCACCTAGCTCTTTTTGGCATAACTCACTCAACAATTGCAGAAACCTGCTTGCGTTATCTGAATTCTCAGCAGGTCAAGGCACTTTCGACCGTGCCCTCTCCCGATCTCCGGAGCACACCTTTTCTCGAATATTCTTCGGTATATTGGGGAACTCACGCAAAACGGGACCTTTCGGAATGTGGTAAATTACTTGCACTAAAGCTATTTGACGATTGTAGTAACCAAATACCCACTAAAATTCTATTGGAAGCGCAGTGGTACTACTCGCCCACTATTGATTCCGCCAAACTTTCCCTGTTTGGTGGTCTACACTATGCTTCCTTTTTTGGAATTGTTGAGATTGTAGTTGGTTTTCTGGAGGTGGAAAGTTACGATATCAACCAAGAGGACTGCATTGGCAATACACCACTTGGATGGGCTGCTTATAATGGGCATGAGGATGTGGTTGAAATACCACTCGGACGGAACGACATCAGCCCCGATAAACTGGATATGCTCGGCCAAACGCCACTCTGTTGTGCTGCGCAAAACGGGCACCACATGGTGGTGAAAATGCTACTCGGACGGGACGACGTTGACGCCGACAAACCAGATAACGATGGCCAAACACCACTTTGTTGCGCTGCCCAGGATGGGCGTGAGGGAGTAGTCAAAATGCTGCTCGGACGGGACGACGTCGACCCCAACAAACAAGATAACCACGGCCAAACACCGCTCTATTGTGCTGTTCGGAATGGACACGAGGGAGTGGTGAAAATGCTACTCAGACGGGACGACGTTGACCCCGACAAACCGGGTACCGATGGCAAAACACCACTTTGTTGTGCTGCCCAGGTTGGGCGCGAGGGAGTAGTTAAAATGCTGCTAGGACGGGACGGCGTCGACCTTAACCAACAGGATAACAACGGCCGAACACCACTGTGTTGCGCTGTTCGGCGTGAACACGAAGGAGTGGTGAAAATGCTGCTCGGACGGGACGACATGAACCCCAATGAACCAGACGGCGATGGCCGAACACCGCTCTCATATGCTGCTTGGAATGGGCACGAAGGAGTGGTGAAAATGCTATTCGGGCGGGACGACATCAACCCCAACAAGCCAACTAGCACCGGCCTAACGCCACTCTCCTATGCTGCTTGGAATGGGCACGAGGGAGTGGTGAAAATTCTACTTGAGCGGGTCGATGTTGACGCCAGTAGACTAGATATGGACGGCCAAACGCCACTTTGTTGTGCTGCCCAGGATGGGCGCGAGGGAGTAGTCAAAATGTTGCTTGGATGGGACGACGTCGACCCCAACAACAAGATAACTACGGCCGAACACCACTCTGCTGTGCTGCTCGGGGTGGGCATGAGGGAGTGGTGAAAATGCTACTCACACGGGACGACGTCAACCCCGACAAACAAGATAACGACGGCCGAACACCCCTTTGTTGTGCTGCTTGGAATGGGCATGAGGGAGTGGCCAAAATGCTACTCGGACGGGACGACGTCGACCCCGACAAACAAGATAGCGGCGGCCGAACACCACTCTGTTGTGCTGCTTGGAACGGGCATGAGGGAGTGGTGAAAATTCTGCTTGGACGGGACGACGTCAACCCCGACAAACAAGATAATGACGGCCGAACACCACTCTGTTGGGCTTCTTGGGGTGGGCATGGGGGAGCGGTGGAAATGCTGCTCGGACGGGACGACGTCAACCCCGACAAATCAGATAACGACGGCCGAACACCCCTCTGTTGTGCTTCTTGGAGTGGGCATGAGAGAGTGGTGGAAATGCTACTCGGACGGGACGACGCCAGCCCCGACAAACAAGATAGCGGCGGCCGAACACCACTCTGTTGTGCTTCTTGGAACGGGCACGAGGGAGTGGTGCAAACTCTGCTTGGGCGGGGCGACGTCACCCCCGAAAAAACAGATAGCGGCGGCCGAACACCACTCTGTTGTGCTTCTTGGGGTGGGCATGCGGGAGTGGTGAAAATGCTACTCGGACGAGATGACGTCAACCCCAACAAGCCTGATGACGACGGCCAGACACCACTCCTATGTGCTGTTTGGAATGGGCATGAGGGAGTGGTGAAATTACTACTCGGGCATAACGACATTAACCCTAACAAACCGGATAACTATGGCCGAACACCATTGTGGCGCGCTGCTGAGCGTGGCCATGCGGGAGTGATAGCGCTACTCCAGCCCTCAGAATATGCACCCCTAGCACCACCTGAGGTTGAGGAGCCATTTGTTGAAATTCCGTTATATTTCCTATGTGCATTTCATAACACTACCGTGTATTCTTTTACTTAGTTTGTGTTTCAGCTCCACCTGTACACCGCTTATATTACTACAGCTAAGATATATATTATGGTGTTTTATTGATTGTTTTAGGATAATATTTGGGGATTTAACATGTGCTTTTCTATCCGATGTTAAGGATTTTATGCA
>Ga0307509_10008766_pt1 | contig 12791 bp, 3 predicted proteins | sample 10_EM_MG_FD_202245 | JGI IMG/M metagenome (GOLD analysis project Ga0307509, IMG submission 202245) | Populus trichocarpa ectomycorrhiza microbial communities from riparian zone in the Pacific Northwest, United States - 10_EM | ecosystem: Host-associated > Plants > Roots > Unclassified | place...
ACTAACTGGCAGGAAACTACTCATTTTTCTCCACTTCATGTCCAAAGTTAAAATCTCTGGGTCCAACACATTTCATACTGGTACCATACTGTCATCTTGACATGGGTAATCCATCAAAGTAACAAGCCCCAAACAACAACAAATAGTAAAGATGGATACAGTGTTCTGTCTCAAAAGGAAAAAAAAAATGATGTACACAGGCACACTGCGACAAATTATATAATTTAACACAATAAAGTCCTCGACACTGAATACCGGAGAAATCACAATTAACCTGCTCTATTACTAACACAACCAAGATTTGCTGTGTATTAACCCAAACCAAAATTTTAAATGTTAGTGCCAACCTTCCTGTCCCATGAAATATTCTGAGACCATGATGGGAACAAAATGAACAGAGGTACAGGCCTGGTCTCTAATTTCCTGAGTTTCAAATGCTAACAGCGTTCCTTTTACATACCCATATTCTTCCAGCTCCAAAGTAGTTTAAGCTTTGGCTTCAGAAATATCTAACATAACAATATCTGGTGAAAAGATCAATTTAAAAACCTCTTCTAATGAAACTCAGTGAATTTTCTTCTACACTTGACCACCTGTACTGTTCAGACCTGTTACTTCCTATAAACTAGACATGCATCATCTTTAAATAATTTCCTCAAGCAGTAGCATATCATTCAGAGCTCAAAAATAATAATTCACCTCAAGGAAAAAGAGCAAAAACATGTGCATTACTTTTACAAAGATTAACATAAATTGTATCTAACTGCACAAATCAAACACACTATATCTTCCCTCTCTATCTTAATGGCTAAACATCCTCAGTGTGAATTATAACACATCATTGACAGAGCTATCATTTTAGGACATGGATTATTGAACTCTCAACTAAGGATAGGTCCGACTACAATAAGAACAACCATTCTCAAAAACAGAAACAAAAACAAAGACAAACAAAAAACAAAAAAAGAAGAAACCAAATCACAGTGATAATAAAAGCAATAGTACTAATAAAATAACAACTGAATAACAATATCCAGTAGCAAGGGATAATCTTTAATTCATTGGAGATGACGTATGAAATATTTCAATAAATGCACGTCTCCATTATCAGTTCATGAAAACTTTTCATTGAAAAGCTCGATAAACAAAGTTGTATTTCCCTACACATTCAATCAGTGAATATGTCCAGCTCAATGAATTCAGTTTCTTGGATCATAGAGTCATTCCCTTCAAATGAACTCGTAGTAGGGTACAGCAGGGAAAAAGACAGGCAAATTTCAATTCTTGGATATACAGAGGTAGTAAGAGAATGGTTTATGTGTCCCTCTATAGATTCCTTTCAGTTAAATTAGGAGCCTTAATCCTCCTTTTAAGAAGTAAAGCAAATGGTGTGATGAGTCAAATACCTCATTAGCAGAGCCAGTGCCAGGATAGAACTTTCCCCCCTCATGTCTATGCAAAGATATGTATAAAACCTATAGATATATGCAAGTCAATCAACAAAAGCACTTAACACAAAAACAAAAGGAATAAAAAAAACCATTAAATGCAGCAAAGGAGAGAAGATATCCAGAGCATGCTTAGAATGCTTAAATTGTGCCTTATAACAGACTGCTCTGCATTACTGAAGGAAATCTCTTTAATACTTCAAAATTCTCTATACTAGGTGTTTCCATTGCCTAATTCTAAAACATTGCCAAAAATATAGGCACTAGAATTACCTCATTTTACTCCATTTCAAAAACAAATTGATGGGGTTGATAAAAAGACAACAGGAAAACGAATTGCAAATCAGCTTCTAGCACTATAAAGTGCGTAGCTCATTCATTAGGATAGGTATGGAAATTTTTACTTTCAGTTTCGAGAAAAGGAACATATTTGATCTCCTTTAGTATTATTTGGATAACAAAACATATTGTACAGCTCACCGATTTGTTCTGATCAAAAATTTCTTGTGTGCCATTTCCATGATGGACATCCTGCAAAAATCATTGTAGAAGTATAAAAAAAGAAGAAAAAATTCAGCTTACTGGTCAAAAGCAAAGAACAAAGACTGGCAACAAAAAGCATCAAAAGCTGTCAGCAAAAAAAAAAAAGTATCAAGTGCAGTCAACAAGGACATTACCCAATCAACTATAAGCACCTTCTTGGCACCAGCAGCCTGAGCAGCTAACGCAGCAACTGCAGCATTATTATGAAGACAGAATCCCATTGCCTCTCTTACACCAGCATGATGGCCAGGAGGCCGAACCTAATTGATATTAAATATCATTAAGAACATAATATAGACAGTTCCTCCACCCCTTGACAATACCAACAAAATTACATAACATGCAATCAGACATACCATAGCAAAACCATTTTTCACCCGTCCTGAGAAAATTGTTGAAGCAAGATCAGCACACAATCCTGCCGCAAGCCTAGCAGCACATGCTGAATGCTCATTAGCATACGTGTCAGGAGTGAAATAACTGCCAACAAACCAACCAATTAATCATATAACCAGTCTCATCATAGAACCAACAAGTTCAATGAAAATGGTGCCTTTAACAACATACCAATCAAGGAATGTGAAAGTGTGACCCAAGAGGGTAAATTATTAAACAAAAACACCTTTCTGATGACATTTAGACAGAAAACTTAAGCAAGAGAGGGGAAGCAGAAAAAGAAAAGGAAGAAGGAAAGAAAGGGAAATGAAAACAAAATATCCAAAAAGCTCAAACCTTTTAAGGGTAAAATCAGAAATAATCCATAAACCAAAGAGCAAACAAGCCTGAACAAAAATATAGGCCTAGGACAGGTATGAAATCTTCAAAAGCTAAATTTATACAATTGATTGAGACATCTCAACTCCTTAAAGATCAAATTACCCTCCAAATAAACCATGTAAAAGGCCATTTAAACCCCCATCAAAAAACCAGAATTTGACACCCCCCCTAGCTTACAATTCCTTGCACACATCCAATCAGCGATGTCTTTACAGCATTACAGTAGACCCCAATAGTGAGAAATTAGGACAGCATTGCAAGGGCACACAAGAGTGCAGAAACACATGCACCTGTACAGCATAGACATACCTGGAGAAAATATGGCTTGTGAGTTCTACATCTTGAATGTGTTCCAACGAATGCACCTAGAATATCAAATGACCTCATCAAAGACATTATCATTGTTTTCATGATTACCCAACACATTTCAGACAATAAACCTATTAGACAAACACATGGATATCATTAGCACTCGATAATGCTTATCACTCACCATTTGAAGTTCTTCTCGGGTAATCTCTCTTGCAGAAACTGGGTAGCATCTTCCAGGAAATAACCCTGCATACATTAGTGATTGTTGTCAAGTTGCTAATAGATAATAAAGGGAATGCCAAAACTATTAGACAATCTGTCGATTATACAATAAAAGTTCAGTGATTATATGGAACAAAGGAAGACAAACAGGAACTAATATTTCATTACTTAAGACTTTTATTGTGTATGATTATTTAGAATTATTTAGGAATACTAGTACTCATTATCTAGCAGTTAAAATAGGAATTTAGCTATTTTAGTTTTATTATCAAGACTATTTATAAGAGGGAAAAACGTATGTACCAGCAGTAGCAAGGCTAGCAGCAATAGCTCGAAGGCGATCAGATCGTTCTGGGTGGGGATGTGACTTCATTTGGACCTGCTTTGGACATAGCGATCACCAAGAATAATTAACTAAATTAAGTGATCAGGAAGAAAAGAAATTCCCATCAACTTCCCTTGCAATATCACAGACAGGTAAATGACATATGACCATCCATGAAAAATTACAATGCATCAAAGTCAAATTCAAAATCTATGTTTTAAACTGTGAAATTAGATACTATTGCCACTACATAAATTATGTTTGATGTTATATGGCTGGTTCACAATGTCACCACCTTTGGCAAGGGCAGCAATCCAACCAGAAATCACTAGATTTCCATCACTCCCTCAGTGAGAAACAATTTCCATGTCTCTACAATTTACATCTTGCTGAATTGTCCTATAAGTCAATATATGTTTGAAAGTAATCCACAAATCCATGCCTTAAATTACGCCTAAATGCTTGCAATTGCAGACAAGGATGGCAATTCTTTTTCCCAAGTTAACTCTTGCCAATGGAATCAAATTGAAAATGCAATTTTAATCATCACCAGTAATAAGAGCATTGAGGTCAAGCATTGAGTATTGGTGGAAAGGAGCAGAAGCAAGTATATATGGTTTTTCATCCCAAAAACTGTGTATGCATATAATTTTGTGATCACATAGGTTTAAATGCATACAAACTCCCTTACTTTACGATGCCATCAATGAGAGAATTTTAAAGATCTAGTTATCGAACCGTTTTGAATATTTTGATATTTTCTGTAAAACTAGTCTATTTAAGAATTTGTCTTATTTAGAAATCTAAGCTTATTTAGGAGCTCTATTATTAAGCTTATTTAGGAACTAAAAATTATTAATCAGATGCTTTCTATTAGCTTTGGTTTCCTTTGCTTATTTGCTTTTATATTTCCTTCTTAGTTTAGGACTATTAGTGATGTTGGTGCCTATAAAAGGAGCACCTTATTCTATGTAACCATAGGACTTCAAATGATGGAGCTATGAGAGCTTTTGTTTAGTTTACAACTGCAGCCTGGTGTCTGATTTTCCCCTCCTCTTTCCTAAAAGCACTCTTTTCTTCTTCCTTTCTTCCATTTCTTTCTTCCTACAGTAGGGTTACTATTCAAAGGAATAGTAACCATAACAAATCCTCCTAAAAATACACATCCTTAACCAATCCCAATTCCACATGCAAAAACCCCTAACCCTAATTCCCAACTAAAATCCCTACTTCTCCAAACCTAGCTCACCACAAACTGTTTGTGAGGAATTAATCCAAAGTTTTCTTACATCACTTCGGAAAAGCATACCTTCGCTCCAGTCCTTCCAACTACTCAAATGGCACCATTTTTTAAAGTTCCCATGTAATTATACCTTCGAGAGCCAGAACAAACAAACCATTTTGGGACGCACTATAATCAAGAGAGGGAAAAACATGGAGTGGAATAACTAAATCAATTACAGAAGTGATAATATGGCAAACACAATGGAGTTGACAATAAAAAATATTGGCAAGGGTATCACTTGGAAACTACCCCCTAACAACCCCCTTTTCCCATACAACTAGGAAGTGAAGAGGGAAAGAATAAAGGCACCATACCTCTGAGTGTAGCAACATCCTCTCATCAAAACCAATTGCTGTCAAACTGTTGGAGGCTGAAAGTTGTGAGTGCATCTCTGCATTGATAAGGGTAAACATTATGGTAGTAGTCACAGATTAACACCAGACAATAAACCCCTCACATAAAAGTTGATATATTAGGCTATTAAATGGAGAACCTTTAAAGGTGAGGATGAAGTCACCAAATTGAAACTTAATGAACCACTTGATGTTTTCATCATTAAGGACATCATTCAAAAGTTAACAGATATTTTATGTTCCTTTAGATCCCCTGAAACTATAGAGGAGTCTGTCCAATATGTATAGTTAATTAGCTGCTACACATTAGGAGATGTGGACCAATCTGTGCAGTTAATAAGCATAAATACTAACAAAGACCACTAACCAGGAAAATAAATAAGAATTATGATAAATCAAATGCATAAATGATTAAAAAAACAAAACAAAGGAACAGCAGACAACAACTTGTCGATTATGACCAACGGTTTACTCCAAGCCTTAACAGATGTTCAGAATCATTCATTCATTCATACTCCAGAAACTAGAGAGAAGTCTATCCAACATTTATAGTTACCTAATAATATAATACCTGTTTGGAGACCTGGACCAGCTTATAGAATTCCTAATCCTATTCCCATATACTAACAAGTTCCACTAACAGGTAGTATATATATATATAGCAAGTATGATCAATCGAATGCACACAAAACTGGAGGAACAATACAATATGATCAATTATTGAAACATGTATCAACAGGCTTAATGGTTCATGGAACTGAATTTGGAGGGAAAAAAAATTCCAATTTTTAAAGACAACTGTAAGATAGAATTTCCACCTCTGCACCCAAGCTATTCAAGTTTCACGTTATGACCACTTCTATACAAATGAACGAGTAGTATGCATGGTTTTGCATATTAAATAAAGCCCTCCATCAAATTATGATTACAAGTACTTTGATCTACAGGCTGAAAATTCAAACACATTATACCCATGTGGTAACTTTAGTTATCTACCAAGAAAATAGTTTGATAACAGAAGGCAATGAGGTCAATGCTTTATGATCAGTGTTGGTTCAGGTGAACATACTAATTAATAACTACCAGGTGCTGGCTTGCAGTGTACACATGATCAACTTATATGACAACATTTTGAGCAGGAGTAAGTGCCATAATCTCGCACAAATTGGTTTATATGGAATATTATAACACATATAACTTCAACAAATTATCTTCTTCCTAAAAACTTTAATCATTTGTCAAGTTTCTACTACTTACCACTATATTCAGTGTTGGTTACCACATGAAATTTAATCATCGTTCATGATTGAAAGAAGAAAATAATGGGGGGAAGAGAAGAGGGGGCGATAAGAAAATATTGGTAGTAGCTGTTAGCTATGAAAAACAGATACATGTAATCACCTTTGTTTTTTCCTTTCATTTCTGACTCAACCTCACTGCAACCTGCGTCTTGTGATGAAGGAGATGCAAAGTACCCCAGCCTCAAAATACCAGAATCTTTATGTTCACCACATAACTGCATAGAATTGATTGTGCAAGTCATCCACACACATACCATATCACATAAATATGTTGATGCGGATATTGATTCAAGTGTCAGCAGTGCATAATGCACAACCAAAAGATGACATGAAACATACATCACAGATGACACCATCGCCAAGATTAACCATAGTGCAGTTGACGCAAAACCACTTTATAAGCTCTACATGCTTTTGCACAGGCTCCCAGTCACTGTCGTCTTCATCGTCTTCATCAAAGAAATCCCTGTTGTCATGAATGTCCTGAAATGTCAAGTCTCCCTGTCTAGCCTTTCTCTTCAAAAGAAAAAACAAATCACATTACTACTTTTCAAGTTGACATGTTATTAAAGCTAAAATAACCATCTCATGCACTAATAAATCCCCAATATGTTAAGTCATTAATGGGTTCAGCTTACACATACAAAAACAGGTTCTACGTCACCGTCTAAGTTGCCATCTACATCTCCCGTATTCATCATTAAATCATAATCTTCACCACTTGAACTAGTTCCAGCTCGATTAGAACCCAAGTTTTCATGTTTGCCATTCATACCATTACTGGAAAGACCACGCCTTTCTTTGTGAACACTCTTCTGAGCCTCCCCATTTGCTAAACGACCTGTTTTAATTGTTTCAGAACCCATATTGCCTCCAAGATTCGAATAAATATTTTCTGCATTTTCATCAAAATCAAATTCACAAAGCTAATAGCAAAAACACGACGACTAAGCATCAAAATGTAAAGTGATAAACTGCAACATGAAAAGGCAACAAAGATTAATTTATATAAATATTTCAGCAACATTACGAAATAAAATAACAATAACTGGTCTTATTTCTTTCCAAATAATTCTAAAATTAAAGAGTAAGATAACCACACACACAAAAAAAATCACCATCATCATCATCTTCAAGCTATAAAAGGCCACCGTTCCAACTATAATATGATATGGTTACAGAGGAATGGAAAAAGAAAATTCAAAAACTAAACTTTTATTTATTACTGGGTGTACAAGCTCTAAAATCACGAAAAATACAAATCTAAACTTCGAACCCTAGAATCTCACAATGGCAGCTTGTCAGATTCTCACCGGTTAAGAATGCGAAAATCGAGAGAGAGAGAGTTAAATCAATAATGGAGGGGAAAGAAAACCCTAAAAGAATGCAATACTTCTTTAGGGCTAACAATTTAAAGTAGAAGTAGTAGTAGAAGAAGAAGAAGAAGAAGAAGAAGGTATTGATTTAATTAGTCGATTTACCTGAAACTGCAAAAACAACAAAATGAAGAAAGCGAAATCGATTTTGACTTTCACTATTACCTTACTAGTGCTGTTGTTTTTGCTTTGGGAATCACGATCTATTCTTTTTCGTTTCAATTTCAAGTTTCATCTTTGCAAGCGGGTCACCCCATTCGGTTCGGTTCGGGTCGGGTCAACTCAATTCGGGCTTTTACTTAATTTTTCTCGTGGCCCATTAGGCTTGATAATATTTTAATTTCACTGTAATTTAATCCTTTAATTTATCACCACAGATTAATTAATCCTTAAAATCAATTAATTTTTTAACTAGTATTGACAATCCTTTTTTTAATTATATTTCATTCCAAACAATGCTTTCATTTGTCTTCAATCTTTTCTATTAACAAAAAGTAAGCGTTTTGTTTTTGTTATGAAAATGATAAATTGTAGTTTTGGAATATGTTGGAATATTTCATCATTTATGTTCTGGGATTTATAATGTACATGTATAATTGTAAAGATAAATTAATTTAAAATTATACAATATAAATATAATATTAAACATCTAAATATAATTTTAAAATTTAATATATATATTTTACTCCATTTTTAATTAGAAGATCAAGGTGGTTAGAAAAGGAAAAGAACCCCTCACACTTGATATTACTTGATAATTGTGTTTTCTTATAGTCATTTGGATAAATGGTTAGTTATGAATTTAATTGAAGTTTTTGTTCCTTTAAACTTAGTTGTCGATCTTTAATATTTTTTTTAATTTAATCCTTAAAGGTTATGATGTTTTTATCATACAATTTCTATTATTGTTTTCTTTGAATTGCATGTTATCACACATCAACGGTATTGGTTATTATTTGAGGTTAAATGACAGGTTAATTTTACATTATATAATTTTTAATTTTGTTAATACAATTAAAAGAATAGAGACCAAGACTAAAATTAACAACCTTTTCCCATGTATGTTATTTAAGAGACGTGCAAATTTATACTTTAATTCTTTAATTTTAATTTTTTTTACATTTTTCCCTTCTATATTTATATTTTTTTTGTTTATGTACTAAACTTTATTTTTTATGTTTCAGACCATGAATCTTAAAAGAGGAGAGAGAAAGTCACTGAAATTTTTTAAGTGAGAGGTTCTCGGGTGCTTATATTTTAGTTATCATTTCAATTTTAGTGTTTATCGATTTGAATTTAAGAAAGAAACTTAATGGAGATGGTTTCTATCTTCAATAAATACCGAAAAAAAGTAAATCAAAACTCAGGAAATATTTTTATTTGATTCTATTTTTGAAATTTTAAGCCAATTAGAATGTGTTTTGTTGTCATTGTCGGGGTTATAATGGTTCATAGGATATTATGGGTGAAAAGTGATTGAAATCCGAGTTTTTGGGTTACTTGAACCTTGATGTTTTGGTAACCGAAGATGCTTTCGGAGCCCAAAAAACATGGTAGACAAACGAAGTATAGTCGATTCAAATGGTCGACCCGTCATACACCTACTTTATAAAAACAATAGGACAGACGACTTGTCATGCACCCTTAAAAAAAATCAAGCATGGTTGGGTTTTATTGTGGCATAGGAGAGCGAGCCCATTCGTCCAATTCATGCACGACTGACCCTTTAATTTTTTTATTTCATTATTTTTTTTTCTTTTTGCATTTTATACTTAGATTGTTTTAAAATAAATTTATTTAAATGATGCTTAAATAATTATCCAATTATACCATTATGGTAATACTAATAATTGCTTTTCAAATAATTATATATGAAACTAATATAAGTAATTCTCTAAATATGGATGAAATATCCACTTTTTATATTTTTTTAAAATTTAATTTTTATAATTTTTAATGCATTCGCATCAAAATTATCAATTTATTATTTTTTTAATCAAAACTTGCTTTTGAGATTGTGATAAGTTTTTTATTTAAAAAATATTTTTAATAAAAAAATTCAGGAAAAAAAGAATGCATTAATAAGGGAAAAAAGTTTTGATTAAAAGAGAAACTTTTATGCTTTTTTAAATCGTTAAATATTTTTTGATATTGATTTCATATAATTAAATAAAAAAATTCAAAGAGTGTCCTACATCATGAGATTAAATATTTTCATATGCATTTATCTTTCAACTTCATGCTTTAGTTTTTAGTTAGTGTTAATAACTCTTTTTATGATTTATTGATTAATGCAACTTTTCATTTATTTTTATTAAATATAAGCATCAACTTTCCAATTCTCAGTTAAAATTTTTTATTATACCAAAAAATACATTCATAATACCTGCATATTCTTCTCTTATATTAGAAATTAATTTAGTATCATATCCGCAACATAACGCATATAATTATCTAGTTTAAAACTATGTTAGATAGCCACCAACTCCACATACATAATGTTGTTTTGTGTTCCATTTTTGGTCTACTATAATGATATTTAATTGTATAGTTATTTATTGGAAAAGTAAATATTTAATTTTTTAGTTGCATTAGTCTTTATTTTTTAAGCCAATACTACTTCTAGTTTTTCTTTTCTTTTTTCAAATGCCATATAAGTTTCATGACCTTAAGTAGTGATACTTCTAAAAAAAAAGAAGAGTTAAAGACCCATTTCTAAAATTTTAACACTAAAAAGGGGGTTCGCAAAAATATTATTTTTATTTTCATGTGTTTGTTTTACATAAAATATTTTAAAAAAAAACTAGTAAATGTAAAATATTTTACAATCAACCTATAAACTCATTTCATATAAAAAAAATATTTTTAATCCATGAAATTCTAGACAATAATTAACCCATTATATCATACAATTATTTTGACAATCAATACCATCATTACTACCATCGCTACAACCTACTACCAACCACCCAATATGTTTCCATCACCACCACTATCATTTTGCTATAACCATTACCCTGCCAACACCTTGTCAATTCACCACCACCTCGAACATCACAATTACAATAACCACTATCACCATTTCATCACCCTAACACATTATCATTATTTTACTACTATCATAATTTCATATCATTATTTATCAAATATTATAAAATTTATTTCATTTGAAATGGTTTGCAAAAAACATTATTTGTAAATTAATTTGCATTCATAAAATATCTCACAAAACATAAACACTCTTAAATTAAAAATCTCATACTCATAAAGTAAATGTAATAAAAAAAAAAGCTAAAATTATCATAATAACCTCAAGCTTGAGTATTAGCTATGTGTGTAATCTTGCCAATCACATATGAATTGTAACTCTATATTATTTAAGAAAGAAATAATTTCACAAAGGTAATCACAAAACAATTTTTTCTTTGGCATCAAATATATTTTACTTGGTGTAACCAATGAAGTTTATGTTAGTCTCAAATACCTCGGAGCATAATCTCAATGTTTAAACTCCAATTATAATTCAATCCAACTATATTATTTTTCATAAGTAAAAGTTCATTTTTAGATGAGTAAAACTAAGTAGTCATTGATTTATATTAAAAAGAAGTACAAAACTCTTTTTTCTTTTTATTTGTTTACTTTTAAATTTTAAATCTAATAAATTTGTTTGTGATCACTTGACAAATTGCACCATGTGTTAAACCTATGCATTCAAAATCTAAGTTACAATGAATAAAACTTGCAAAAAATCAAACATATTAAAATGGAAGGAAATAAAGATTAAGTGCAAAACAAATGACATTTTCTTTTCTATATTGATTATCAATTATTATAATAATTATTTCTTTTATTAAGGCATTTAATTCCTTTCATATTGTTTTATTTGCACCTCTTTTTCTCTAAACATGCATTTTCTTTTTCTTTTTATTATTAAAAAAGGCTTGTATACATATCTAAAATTATTTCTACATGATTACCTCTTTAACCATAGATAAAACGAAGGGACATCACTTAACCTAAAAGCATGATTACCTCTTGTTCTATAATAGAGAGTTTTTTGGTTGCTTGGTGTTAACCCACCACTATAAAAGTTATACAAGGATGCCATGACACTCTTTAGATTTGCTTTAATACTCAGGTTCTAGAAACTCATCTTGTTTATATTTTAGTATAGAGAAGAAATGTCATTGACACTTAACAAGACACTTAACAAGACACTTAACAAGATACCAAAAAGAGGTGAACTTGACTCCTTATAAACAGATCGAATTTATGAAATACTAGATATGGTGCATGTGGGAGAAAATGTTAGGCAGCTTTTTTGCATTTTCATCCTTCTTGTTTACTTTGTGTGGTCCCCAACCAACTTTGTTTTGGTGTTCTACGACGCTTTGTACTTGCCAATTTGTTAGAAAAATTAAAGGTGTTAAAAAAACTTGTAAAACCCCGGGTAATATTATTGATATTAATAAAAGTCAAGATTACAAAAAATGAGGAAAAGCGACAAATTAAATTATAAGAATGATGATATATTCGAGAATCTGAATTGAAATGTTTTGTTCGGGTGTTAAAATATATAAATATAAATATAAATAAATAAATAAACACGGAAATGTGAATAAAATTTTTATGAAACTGAATTTCATGAAACTGAAAGTACCAACGAGTAGCTTAGTGAAATTCGAAATAACCCGGGTAAGATTTGGTATAAACAGGCGTCAGGATTTAAGAAATTTTACCCAAAAATCATAAAAATTACTATTGAGAGATATAAAAAAATTGTGTAAGTGTGTGTGTGCAGGAATAAAAATTGAGGGACATGGAAGGTATTTTTTAAAAAGTTAAT
>Ga0307509_10008768_pt1 | contig 12788 bp, 14 predicted proteins | sample 10_EM_MG_FD_202245 | JGI IMG/M metagenome (GOLD analysis project Ga0307509, IMG submission 202245) | Populus trichocarpa ectomycorrhiza microbial communities from riparian zone in the Pacific Northwest, United States - 10_EM | ecosystem: Host-associated > Plants > Roots > Unclassified | place...
CCTCTGTATCCTATGCAAGCGCGACGGGTGTCTTCACAGAACCGCTATCTTGCGTACGGGCGTAGGTGTCTAAATTTGAGTTATTAGGCTTCGACAGCAGAACGGAAACAACAGACCGGATGAAAGAAACGTTTTTCATTAATTTGCGGGCGAGCAGAGCTGCATCCGACTCGTCGTCACCAGATGCATGTTCTGGGCGGAGTTCAAGTCGGCGGAAAGCTGAGATGGTGGTCGGCGGTCGCGCAAGGCCATGTATGGCAGTTGTGATTCGAGAATAACGAAACCCTGTTAGTCAAGTTGATTAGTTGATTGTCGCCATGGCCAAGATTAGTTTATCCGTGGCTACAGTTTCCGAGATAAAAACAAATAAAAAGATCAGAAACGAGTTGGAGCGGTGCAACATGGTGGAGAGAGACGCTCCAAAGTCAAGTGACTGTTGTAGGGATCTCTAGTCCCTTAATACCTGAGATATAGGTCCAAGAGGGTGGCGGGATCAAGTTCATATGAACCGGTTTCGTCAAAACACTAAGCAACATTTATCCTAATCAGTTAGCGCAGAAAGTCACACAAGAGCCGTCACCCCGACACTCTCGGGATCAATGACAAGACTGGGAAGGGTGATAGACCGCAAACTACGGCATGGTGGGGCTGTTTCCGAACCACTGGCCGCAGAGCTGCGTGCCCATTACGAAAGGGGGCTGACGTTGCTCCATATCGTTTTCCAGAGTACTTCAGCACCTGTGTAAGAAACCCGGAAGGGTACCATATATTTTGACTGACGCAAGTCACGGAAGATGCAACATGCATAAAGTCGGACGGGAGAGCTTTGAAGGGAATCTGTCCACAGGGGATCGAGAGTGGTATCTTAACCATGGATCGGCTGCTCGGCCGCTTTGGTCGTGTGAATCTCTGGGCTCAGCCTTCAGAATTTCATATCAGGCCCCACGAGCAGGGGTCAACCTAAATACCGCCCTGCATAAACGTTTCCGCATGATGCAGCAGGGGGCGATACGCTAGACCAACAAGGGTAAAGTAACCCGTGCTGCAGGCTGGGGGCGGATGTACAGTAAATCTGTCCAACTTGTGCACAGTGAAAGCTATCTCCTGTTTTCGGCATAAGGCAAAACCGAGCGCTCTTTGGTCGGGCTGTCAACACACCCTTTACTTTATCGGAGAGGCGCTGTTAAGGCATCTCCAGCGTTACTCAAACATTCTCGAATTCGACCCTCGGACTATGAACTCTGATATTCTGAATCTGGCCCTGCGTAGTCTAAGCACTAGAGAGTGGACGATGCCTCCGGAAAGCATCCTGAAACAGTCTGTGACACCGTACCTGATCGGCTGGAACAGTGATGCAGGCACTTTATTTCATGTGAGCATTATGTATAATTGAGCAACGACACCCGCCTTGCCTGAAAACATCGTCGTTCGTCACCCCTGTCCTTCTGCCCTGTCAATCTCGCACCAATGTTAAATGTGGTAGCAGCGCCCATGGCCAGAGTTGGAAGACCCCAATGAGGACCTGTGCTCGGCCGCCCAGATCACAATACTCATAGCCCAGGAGAGAAACATAAGGCCACGTACTTTCAGTCGGCATCATGGGCCGTGTATTTCCAACGACGAACTCAATCGGTCAACAGCCCGATCCGGATTCTTGCTACACTGTAAATTTGTGTGCATATCGAGGAAGAAGCGCCAATCCCGGCGTTTCTTCAAAAAGTTCCCCTATGACCCCTGCGCCGTCCGGAACCACTACGGACGCCCGTCTGCATGCGGGAGACCGGTTGACACGCCGAGGACGCAAGGCAGGGCGCCACGGGTGGGCTACAAAGCAGTGCAGAACCGTTTGCAGCAACAGACCAAACCTTCTTTCACATGACACGAGGAACGTGTGGAAGAAATTTCCTCAATCGAGTCGCGGAGCGCTCAGGCCAACGGTGAGAGAAATCGAAATGAGCGCAGCACAAAATGCGTCAAACCGATTTGTGGGGCGAGGACCAGACCCTGCCCCGAGATGGCCATTGTGAGGAAGCTGGTTCGCGTTAGACTTAGTTCGCAATCTCTTCATCGGTGTTCCTTGTATCAGACGTTAGGTAAGATGGTTGAGAAGAAACCAATAACCAACCATTGGTAATTCGCGCCAATCAGTTTCATCAAACTCCACTATAACGTTGAGAGGGCCGATACAATAGCCCTCTCTATACCTCTGTGAATTGACAAAGCATGCGGCGACAATGGCGGCACTCCAGCCTGACGACCATGACGGAAGGGCGCCGTTCTCGACACACCTATTACAACAATGGGGCAGACACATGACCTTCGACCGCCTTGTGAAATCGAGGTCACATAGTCGTCCTATGCACCTGTTCCAAGTACTGCACCGCTGATGACCTGCCGTTGTCGATTTACGAGCATTGGGCATGAAGGAGGGTGTGTCTTTGATATTACGTGTGACTTCCATACGAGACCAACTCTAGACTGGCATTGATCTTCATCATCGGTGCGTGAACAACCGCCGTCGAGACAGATGTACAGACCCTAATGACCTGGCCAGACCATGAATTCCGCGGTTTCTACATCCGCTTCCACGATGTCACGCGTGGAGGTATACGAATCGTGCGCTCATCGTGATTGAAGATGGTCGATATTGGAGAGGCAGCATATGTACTTGCAGGGCAAAAAAATTATATCCGGCTTTGCTACAGACAAGCATTTAAAGATAAGCTATAACAGGAGGGTAGCCAGTTGTACGGACAGGACTCTGAGAAACCAAATCCTACCAACGAACCAGCACCGCGTGCTTCACCTGCGCGCAAAAGGAATCTGAAACCCCGAGAGGAGCTGCCTCGCCCGCTCTTGCGCTCCAACCCCCCTCGCGTTGGTGATAAAGTGGATATGCATCCCGTAAGTCTTGGGATAAGCGTCCAGATTGACCTCTATTTGGGGGAAGAAACCGAATGCTTCGGGGGGAAGACCAATGGACACGACGCCGGACACGCCTGCTGGGGTTTGCAAATTCGCAGACGCAGGGGGGAGGAGGAAGCCGGGAAACTCGCGCAGGCGGGGGAGGACGAACTCGGTGAGGGTGCCGAGGAACTCGTACATCTTCGTGCCGCAAAGGTCGACCTTGGCGCCGAGCGGGAGCCCCGGGCGCACCCAGCCGCCGACGGACTTGACGCCGCGCACGACCTGCACGCCCGTGCTGCCGCGGCGACCGCCGCCTTGTTCTGTCTCGCCGGAGAGCGCGCGCAGGGCCATGATGGGCCCGAGGAGGTTCTGTCGGCTGACGAGGGCATCCTTCGCCATGGTGTGCAGCTGTATGCGCTCAAGACGGACAACGTTCTCCGCGGTTGTCGAGGGTGCGGGCTTGCGGCCAAGTTGGGAGCCGCCGACAGGTGGGTTTTGTCGCAGCTTGACGTATGGGTCCTCCGGGTCGTACATGAGGCGGATGCTGCGGGGTGGTGGACGCGGACCACTCTCGTGCTTGTAGGTCATGTATAGGAGATCGTTAGCAAGAGTGTTGTGATAGTGCTCGCCGAGGCGGGAGAGGTGGGTGTCACGGACGACGATGCCGGCGTGGGGAATGGGGAGGCCACGGTCGTCATGGACCAGTTTGCGTATTTTGCGAACAGGTCGTAAACTGCGAGTTGCAGTTGTAGCTGCGCGAACTGCGCTCGCACTCATTTTTTTGTCCAGTGGGGGGAAATACAAGGAAAGGGGAGAGTGCGGTGTAGCCAAGCCACGTGGCGAGGGAGACTCGACTCGACTCGGGAATGTGCCAGCCGCGTGGTATTCGCTCCGTTTCACTCTTGCGACCATTTCCTCTACCCACTAACTCAATCTATTGCTAGCCATGAGCTTTCAGGACATTGAATCGGGGTCAAACAAGCCTTCTTACTCTTCATCCCGGGATGCACCACAGTCGCGGGAGGAAGCAGCGTTCCTTAACTTACAGCCCTCTCTCGCACTCCAAGTCTTCAAGATCAATGCCAACGTACAAGGAATTCTCAAGCTCGTCGACCAGCTAGGCACTCCCCGTGACTCATCTTCTCTGCGAAAGAGCCTGTGCGTCTCCACTCATGACTCCTACAATGCGGTTGTACCCTGATACTGTCATGCAAGGCATGATCTCACGGAGACGACGCGTGCTATGACAAAGCGTGGGTCTGACGACCTGAAGAAACTGGCGGCGCTGCAGGCAACATTGGTATGTTATAGCCCTGTATAGGTCGTGCAGGGGCGGCCAGAACTGACAGAAGCGCAGCCAAGTAAGAAGACTCAAATGCAGAAGACTGCGCACGATTTCCAGTTATCGTTCGTTGCTTTTCAACGGGCTCAGCAAGTCAGCGCCGAGAAACAGCGCACGGTTGTGAAGAGCGTCAAATTGGCAGTAGAGGAAGACCCCGCAACGTGAGTAAGGGCTGCCCCGTTTCATGCAATCTCATCAGTACACGACCAACACCAACCATCTCCATCTTGTAGGTCGAGTCAGCAAACGGAAGCTGGACCCGAGCAATTGCAGGCTCAAGCTCTGCAATCACAGCTCTCTCCGCATGAACTTGCGTACCAGGAATCCCTCATCCAGGAACGCGAAGCTGAGATTAGAGAGATAGAGACTGGTATCCATGAACTCTCCGAGATTTTTCGCGACCTCGGTACGCTTGTACACGAGCAGGGCGGCATGCTCGGTTAGTCCACTCAACGCCCCCGTAATCTCTGCCGGCTGACGCAATATATACCGCCCTAACGTCTCACAGATAATATCGAGTCAAACGTTTACTCTATCGCCGTGGACACAGCTGGGGCCGCCGAGGAGCTGTCAACCGCATCAGAGTATCAGCGGAAAGCCGGTCGTCGGGCCGCTTGCCTCGGCCTCATCCTCATAATTGTGGTCGCCATTGTATTGATTGCTGTATGCCTGTTATTCTCGTAATCCTTTCTATGGCTGTACTGACGGTCCCATTCCTTCCCTCCCCCAGATTTTGTCATAGTCGGTGGCGGTGGCGGTGGAGTTGATGGCTTTTATTATGATAATTATCTAATGGCTTTTTGTGTACAGTCCTCTATATGATACCTACAGACGCAAGGCTGACCTCATCGAGGCAGCTACCTCGCAGTGATGGCACCCTGAACCTCCAACAACTGTTGATGAACTGTATGACTGGTTACTGCGATCCGTAATGTCCCTCACATGAATGGCAATGCACCTGACGATTTCTGGGCGTAATTGAATTCCCATGCCCACGTTATTATGAGAGACCAGTGTTATTAGCCTCATGTACGTGAGCACTGATTTGTACATGCTGTCCAGTCTGGTCATAAGAGCACCGAGATTTGTGGTCCTCATGCTCGAGAAATGCATCAAGTGTTTGGCGAACAGTAACGAGATTTCCGAGTAAATTCAGAAGCACCAACTCGAAACAGTTGGTAGAATCGCGGATGCACGATGTGCCCTCATTTTGATGAATTACACGGATTTCCAGGGTCCCTGGGATAGTAACTCGACGTGGATGAGCGTGGATAATTGAACCCGGGCTCTCGGCGAGGTGGATCGCCTCATGGTGGACGTCCCGTTACCTGACTGTACATAAGCCCCGCAACTCCCGAGGCCCCAAGGCCCCAGTATCCCCCCTCTCGCTCCCTTCCTGAGACTATCTATTACCAGTTAACCTACCTGCGTCATGGCGACTGAGCAAGACATGATCGATGATGTCCGAGCCTCGTGCGTTTCTCACGTGATTAGATTCCCTGGCTATCACTGATCAACGCGAAGTATGTTGACCAAAGTGCGCCCTGCCCCCTCCTCCGCTGATCGTACCAACCGTGTGTGGTTTAGTACGTCGGAGTGGCCGGGTTCACAGTTCTGATTTGGGATCACATCATAAGTCTCTATCAAGAAGTGGGTACTCAGGCTGCCATGTGTAAATGAAGTGTCTTCTCGGTGATATAACGCTCCGGAGAACAGGTCGAATACATATGGAAGGGCAGGAAGGGGCTAGGTGAGTTCCGAACTTTGCCTCAAATCGCCGTGCCGTTGACTAAGGAGGACTGCGTCTAGCTGTCTACCTCTTCCTCTTCGTAAGTGCTCACTTTCCACCCACTGGCACCCTTCTCTGGTCACTCAACTTCCTTCCCAGAACCGCTATATCATTCCCCTAAGCTTCTGCGTAAACATTTTCGCATATTTCAGCACGTCATGGACCCCCCGAGTGAGTCTCCTCCGTCGATTCTCTTTGGATTTTGTTCTGCTTGATGAGATGATCGGGGCGATTACGTAATAGTCGTGAGTCGGCCCGCGGCCCGGGCCACATTCTTTCTTGCCTTGGTGGTCTTCGACGCCTAACGAAACACCCAAAAACCCCCAGGTGTAGCAGCTTTGTAAGAATGGAAGGCGCGATGACAATGACGGGAATCTCAGTAGCCGCCCTCATGATGTTTTTGCGGTAAGAGTTCTGGGGATACCTTCCAAGACCTCCGACATCCGAGTCCCTGACATTTCTCCTCAGTATTCGTGCCTTGTACGCACGAGTCTTGTCAGTTCAGGCTTTCGTGCTTGCTATCTTCTTCACCTTCATTGGAATTAACTCCTACTTATTGACGCGCGGTATTCGTACGTCCACACTCCTCGACGCATCGTTCCTTCCACCGATATTGCCACAGCCGTGCATCATGTGACCGGTTCTGGTGTCGAGAGTTGCACGATGATCATAGACCCAAAAGTGCCGTAGGTCGTCCACACAATGCCTAGAAGGCTCGATCGAAGCTTACACCTGATCTAGTGGTCCTCTCGCTGCCTCGACAGCTTGGATTCCTCTCTTATATGACACAATCGTCGTCTTCCTCACGCTCAATCGCGCGGGACGGTCTGTATATTCCAGTCCCAGAAATTCAAGTCGGATGTTCCGTGTCCTGCTTGAACAGGGTTTAGTTTATTACTTGTACGTGGATACGCTCATTCTTGCCTTTACCATCTGCGGACGCAACGCCCTTGATTTAGTGTCATTTGTTCCATCAGCCTCATACTTACGGTTCAAGTCGCTGTCCAAGCTGATCAAGGAATCCGGAACATAACCGCACAGTATGCCACACTCGTTATTTCCCTGGTCTTCAGCGTCTTATCACCCTCGCTTTGAATCCAGGCTCCATCTTTGGTACGCCAAACCCAGTCCCCCGTTCCTATCCTACGCCACGCCCTGAACCACCCTGCTCTATAGTTTCACAGTAGCGATGATGTCTCGGATTTCACTTGGTTTGAGAGAATTCGGCCACCGTCCAGATGGCGTTATCAACCACGACGCACCCCGCAGGCCCTTCAGTCACAGGCGTTTTCCCTCGCCTGATCCGCTGGTGTCAATTGCCCCGCCTACGTTCGCAATGCCTGCGACGCGGTCCACACCGCACGTCACGTTCATGCACGATCCATCTAGGGACGCACCAGCGGCACCAACGACGTCCGAGAACGATCCGTACTTTGCGATGGACACGTTCTCGACGGGGACAGTGACAAAAGAATATGACGCCTAGCGCCCATCCGATAAGATAAAGCCTCGGTTAGGCACCGCATGACGTAAGTGTAGGCTATATTATTTATTGGGTCAGCGGTCGCCGTTATGATTTTGTATACATTTTGGGTGTGGTCGGAAGTCTATGGTAGTAACTAGCTCGGGTTTTTGTTTGTATCGGTCAGGGTCGACTCTAATATCTGTAATTGGTATGTGCGTCGGCGATCACCCCCAAGCAGCTTGGTGGAAAGAATTGGCAGACCCTAATTGAATAAGGAGCCGAAGGAAACACCACTCGATTAATGGGTATCAAACCTCTATTACAGTAATGTGTAAGGCGTTACTCATAATCAAAACACGAGATGCAAAGGAATGGCGATGATGGAGAGTGGGTAACGATGCTGAATCACGAGCGTGTGCGACAATAGAGCAACATAGACAATCGCGTCCGAGAAGCGCGAATATGACCGACCAGGTTCCGAAACGAGAGTGGGAGGATCCGTGTGTGAGAGAGGAGAGGAAAAGAAAAAGTGAGAGGGAAAGGCAACGAAAAGATATGCAAAATAGTGTACAAGTTGCTGCGTGTTTCAACGCCGGCCCGTGCCCACGCCGGATAGCCACGGAATATCACCAACGCGGAGTCGCGGCGAGGGGCCCTTGCTCGTATCCGCACCGACACCTGTGCCAGCAGTGCCCCCACCGGCGCTCGTGACACGCGCAATCAACGGCCCTGTACCGAAAGGCGGCGAGGGTGTACCCAAGCCAGAGGTATCGCTCGCGGTGCGGCGCGCGCGCTTCTTGGGTGCGATCGCGCTCTTGGGCGTGTCGACACCCTTGAGGGATGGCTTGAGCGCCGGGGCAAGGCTAGGCTCAATCTCGCGCGCGAGCTCGCGGACGAGCACCGCGCCGTCGTCGCGCCGCAGAGACGAGACAGCTTCGTAGATGCCGTAACGCTCGACGAGTATCGCGCGGTTCGGATGCACGTCGCAGACGGTGCGCAGGATCCGCAGGAGGTTGAGCTTCACGACTGCCTTGCTGTTGCTCAGCTTCTCTGTGATACGCCGGAAGAATTGGGCCTTTGCGATACCGATGGCGATCGGGGTCGAGAGGCGGCATATCTTGAGGAAGGGATCCAGTAAGTTCTCGAACGAGCCTGCTTTGGCCGAGACGAAACACTTGAGAAGTCCGTCGAGGGACTTTAGTTTGGCCAGCTGGTCCTCGACACGTGCCGTCTCCTCTTGTAGCCTATGAAAGGGTTTAGAGGGTATCAGTCGATATTTCCGACAAAAGCCTTCACTTTCGTAGATATCCTTCCTTACCAGGACAGAATAGACTCTAGGGCGCTGACTTGGAAATAAGGGTCTGTGAGAAGCTGAATATACATCGCCAACCCATCGTGCTGCCACAGCAACATTCGACAACTCTTTCCCGCGCTGACGAGGTCGCAGAGAATAGGAAGTGCGAACTGTCTGAGAGGAGAACTCGACTCGATCACGCGCACGAGCAAAGGTATTATGCCCGCCTGCGCGGCCTCCTCCTGTCTACCCTTGTTCAACCGACAGAGGTTGTAGCACGTCTGGAATATGTGATTAGACATTTCCTAACAAAAATGGATGACGTCAGAGCTGGGAAAAGACCAAAAAGCGAGCATCGTTTTCAATGACATACCGCACTATGGAGCCCTGAGCTTTGCTCGCCCAAAATCCGGGTCAATATCTCGATGGCATTGGCATTCTGGAGAACTTCGAGCAACGTGGCGTTCATGGATAGATGTTTGATCGCTTTGAGCATATGGACCAGATACTCCGGCTCAAGGAGTTCGCACGCACGCAACAACCCTAAAATGTTAACGGCCACCTGTTAACGACGAATCCTAGGTAGAATCCCTCTGGGCAAGATACGAACGTCGGACGACCTTCCGTGTACCAAGCGCATTGCGAACGTGGATATCGGACTGCGACACTTGGCAGAACACGAGCAAAATTTGAATTATCTTCCGCTTCATGTCTGCCGCCGCATCGCCGCGGCTCGCCATTACGTTTAGAAGAGCAGATGACAACGGATCGAGCAAACCCTCTCGGATGAACAGCCGGCAAAAATCATTCTTCGTTGAAGTCGGACCTTGGAGCTCAAACACGGACCCAATCCCGTTGAGCGCGTGTACGATGAGCTCGCTCTGCTCGGCAAAATCTTCATCTAGGAGGTCGACCAGGACCTTCAACCCTCGACAGCTTTGAGGGAAAAGGGGAAAGGAGGTTTCGTCACTGTAACCAATAACGAAAAATGCAGGACGTACGAGATAAACATTTGTAAGGTCAGCACTGATGTGTGACATAGTAACTGTATAAAGTTTGAAGCCTGCAGCCGACACTCGGAAGGATACCGTTTAGAGGTAAAACCTGCAGGAAGTATGAAATGGCCATCGAGACTACATCGGGGCATGACTACGCACCCATCATAACAGGAATCCCCCTTCCGCAAGAGATCAGCTTCGTCGCTTGCGAAGCCGGGAGGGCGAGAAGACTACGCACCCAATCAGACAGAAACCCTCCAGAAAACTGGCATCGGCCGTGACCAGCTGCCAAACGCGGGACAGTCAACACGCAGTACATATATGCCATTAATCAAAACATATATAGCTCACCAGATTAATTATCTGAAGGAACCGCATGATGACTTCACGAGACCCCCGTCCCTCTAGTACCTCCAAGATCGCGAGCATTCCATGGGCTGAAACAAGCTGACCCTGCATCTCTGGAGCATCGGACATGATACTCAACTTATTTACAGGCATGGCATCAACACGGGCAATGCGGTCGAAAGAGTGGGACGAGACGATAAACTCACGAGCTGATCACAGGCGTCCCGGAGCTGGAAATCAGGCGCCGAGGGTGTCAGTTCGTCGATGAGCTGGTTGACTGCGGTGGTGAGCCGCGCGTATTTGTCACGTTGCAAATTGGCTTCTAAGTCATCCTCTGCAAAGCCCTCGTCGATCTGTAATGGTCTCAACAATAGCGGCATACTGTGGCGACCCATGTACGCACCTCGGCGAAAGGATCTTCCTCGTCTGTGTCTTCGTCTCCAAGCTACCGAGCCATCAGTACGACCGCGCTTCGGAGCCTGCGGGTAACCACGACGTACCCAAGACTTGTTTGACAACCGGGTGTTGAGCTGCAGTGTCTGTACAGGGTGCTCCAGCGCTACGCAGACGGGTTCACAGTCAGCTCAATCGGCATAATATCACATGACAATACAACAGAACGGGACCGCTTACAGGATCCGTTCGGCTTGCCAAACACATCGTCATAATCCTCGTCGTCGTCCTCTGCGTACTTGTTGAACTCCTGGCTGGCCGCCTTCTGCGCATCCGATTTCCCCAAAGAACCACTGGAGGAGCCCGCGAACGACGGAGAGCGCGAGTGCGAGCGAGCTCTGGAAGGGGCCGTAAACGGCGTTGCGGACAACGGAGTGGGCGCGTTCAAAGGGTGCGACTGAGCGCGAGAGTGTCCGGGGCCATTCACGTCGGGTAGAGGCGCAGACTTGGCGCCGGGAGACGAAGGCGCAAGCCCAACAGTCTTGATGTCGTTTGGGTGGAATAGCCCACGACGGACAGATGTCTTCATCTTAAAGTCGGCGAACTTCTCTTGCCACTCGTCATCCTCGTCGATGCCAACGTCTGAGTAATCCTCAATGATAGGGCCTATGTCCTTCGGCGGAGACTTGGAAATGACGCCCGGTGCCGAGCGGGGAGAACGGTTAGTGGGCCTGATCGTCTGTGCATTGTCATCATGTTCGGGTTGCCTTTCTTCGTCCGCTGTCGACTTTTCGAGCGCTGATAGAGCAAATATCAACACTCCATCATGTGGGGTGTACAATGCGGAATACCTTGAAGCTTGGAGAACGATATTCCTTCTTCGAAATCATCATCCCAGTTATCTGTCTGTTCTTCGGGCTGGCGTAGAACAGCTGGCAAAGGTAAAGCCAGTGGTGCAGCATTCTTTGCAGCTGTCGGAGGAACCACTTTCCTTGCGGCAGATGAAGTGGGGAACACACTCAACGACGAGGCAAGGGCCGCAGGCGAGGAAGCCTCATTAAATCGCGGTTTTATTGGTGAGGCCGGTACTTCCTGTCGAGGGATGTCCAAGTGCTCTCGCCCGTTATGTTTCGAAGGCCGCGAGGGAGCTGGAAAAAAGAAATTCGGTAATGTTATACGTCAAAAACGCTGCAGACCCACATCTGAGCGCCTCATTCCACTCCTGCACCTTGAGCACGGCCTCGTCAAAGTTGTAATTGCTCAGCGGACGCGAGCCCTGGACCTCTCCGCTTCTGCGCTTCCCGTCGGCCATCTGCTTCTTCGCGGACAGCATCCACGGATGACGTAAAAGCTTCTTGGCAGATATCCGAAGATTGCAGTCTTTCTGAAAACAATGATAGAGGAAGTCTTTGACTATGGGCGATGCTCCCTCGGGTATCGGTGGGGAGTCATCCTGAACGATTCGGTATAGTGCTTGCATAGGCTTCAGGGCATGGTACGGTGGGCGCCCTTCCAACAATTCTATTACCGTACAGCCAACACTCCTGTATGGCAACAAAATATTAGATGAAGACGCCAATGCAAATTCCGAACCCAAAGTCACCAAACATCAGATGCGGTGGTGGCACCGCACTGTTCAATAACCTCAGGTGCCACTAGATACATCAGTCAATCAGGGTGTACAACACGCGGAACACGATAGATAGGGCTTACTCCAGTATGGGCTCCCTACGACCGCATCATCGCTTGCTGCGCCGGCAGCAGTCGTATTACTGGCGACACCAAAGTCGGCCAGTTTGACGGCACCATCTTTGGTCGTCAGGATGTTGGCGCCCTTGATGTCTCGGTGGATCACACCCTGGTCATGTAAGTATACAAGTCCGTCAAGGACCTGAGAGATATAGACCGCAACGAGGTTTTCTGGAAACTTTCCAAATCGTTTGCAGATGTTGTGCAGAGAGCCATTCTCGCAGAACCTAGGCAGGATCAGAAGGTGCACGTGCACGAGAACGGATGGAGTCATGCGTACTCCAAGATGATGTAGAGATATTCGGGTGTTTTCACGAAGCCTTTGTACTTGACGATGTTTGAGTGCTGTAGCAACACATTGGATCAAAACAACGGAGAATCAAAGCGGCAGGGGGAGCACATACATTGAGATTCTTCAGCAAGTCGATCTCGGACTGTAACTGGTGTTCCAAATGGGTTGATGGGTGGTGAGACAACTAGGGACGCACCATGATCTGGCCAAG
>Ga0307509_10008769_pt1 | contig 12787 bp, 11 predicted proteins | sample 10_EM_MG_FD_202245 | JGI IMG/M metagenome (GOLD analysis project Ga0307509, IMG submission 202245) | Populus trichocarpa ectomycorrhiza microbial communities from riparian zone in the Pacific Northwest, United States - 10_EM | ecosystem: Host-associated > Plants > Roots > Unclassified | place...
GAAGCGGGCGGGATGACGTTTGCTTATAGGTTTTTTATCTCCATAGCTAGCGCTGCATGAGTCTTTTGTACCTTTAAACATAATAACGATTTGATTACAAAAAAAAAAAAAAAAAAAAAAGAAAATGACCAAGAGATAGGGTCTTCACGCAACCATCTAAGTCCTTTTCTATACTCAAGATATTGCAATACGATTACTCTTTACTCTCTTTACCAAAAAGGCTCCTCCACTACGAGATCTTACGCTCTGAAGAACCCGGAGACTATTGTGATAGTCTCGACGGGCTGCTCGAACATAGGACTATTGTGATAGTTCTATCAAGCACGACAATACACCCATATTACTATCTGACGAGATAGTATCCTTCAACAGATCACTCGAGACAAGCAAGCCAGTTCCGTACTATCTGAGTAGATAGTACTTCCATACACCTTAGGGTAGAATAAGGAGACTTGCTTACTTAGGAGATAACTATCGTTGCCTGTTGCATACCTAATTACAATAGGATTGTTACACTATCTCTTGAAATAGTAGGAGACTGGCTTGCTCATCCTATATAGGAATTATCTCAATAGTTCCATGTCAGTAACCTGTACTTCAAGACTATCACAATAGTTCCCAGGTTGTACTTTTGGTTACACCTGTAAGTGGGTGATTGTAGTTTGGCTTGTTGGTTATCTTAGAGGAGGGGTGTATGAAAAGAGAGAAAGAATAATTATATTGCAACTTCTTGTATAGAAAAGTACTTAGATGGTTGAATGAAAATCCTATCTGCTTAGCTGAGTACCACCTCTTATATAAACATCTTCCCACAATGGTAATCCTGGTGACTCATCACCTAGTGTGATGCAACCTCTATGACTCATAGCGTATTAAAGTATGAGATCTATCAGCTGACACCTATGGGTCTACTGAGCAGCATCTGTTAACCAATAACTTGAATAACTCATAAAACAAGTTATGTGCCTAGATGGATCACATGTGTGAAATCTATGACTCATAATGTGAGTTATGTACTAAACTTATTACATCATCTGACTCACAATTGTATGCGATAAAACAATTAACCAATTGAAACATAACAATAACTAACTATTGTGCAGTCCTGTAAGACTCAGATGCTATAACTCAAGTTACATTATAGCAAAAACGTTATGGGGTAGCTAACATGGTAGGATTTTGAGCCAACTAGGCCGAGGATATTTGAGACAGTAACAACAGATTGATAGTGAGGAAGGCTCTTCAAGTTAAGTATATAATCATTTGGTAAAGGTAAGGTAATAACGTATTGTACCTAGTTATGGGTCACCCCCTAGTAATGAGTCAGTTTCGGCAAACATGTAAACCCTTTAGAAATCGCAACTACCCTATCAACCTTTCTTCCTGGGATCCAATATTTCGCACACTAGAAACTAGATACCTCATTATTGTAATTGTAAAATATAATGAGAAAATATATAATGCTAAACCCTCAACATGACAAAATCATAATTTATCACTCTTGTACAAATGCTTGTTGTTGGAGCTTTGAGTTGAGAAAGTCCTAGAAGAAAATACCCAGATGTGAGGCTATAGGTCTCAGGTTCATGTAGGAAAGGTTTCAGGTTATGGCAGGAAGGATCGAAGGCAGGCTATTCAGTTCTATCTTGGATATTTTTCTCAATTATTTCCGCCTACACTGAGCTCTCAAACAACTTTACGATTTCTGACAACAACATTTCCAAATTCGATTTTCGATGGCTCCCAAGAAGGCTAATAGGGAAGGCATCATCCTCGATGCTTTGCAGCACAGGATTGACCATCCTGAGCTCTCAGTACGCAAAATCGCCAGACATTTCAGTCTCTCTAATACGACTTTGCAAAACCGCATGCAACACATGACTACCCCTGCCTCCAAGGCTCATGAGCAACAGCAACTACTTAGCAAGGTTGAGGAATGTATTATTATTGACTGGATCATAGACTGTGATGATAGAGGAATTCCTCTCCGCCGGAGACATGTTTTGGATATGGTGTACCAGTTGCAGAAAGGGAGAGGGAAACTGAGTGAAATTGGAAAGCATTGGGTAGATCGGTTTATTAGCAGACATGCTGAGATTCAATTGAAGGTTGGGAAGACCTTGGATAAGCAGAGATCACTCGCAACGGATCCGGAAATCTTCAAAGAACACCTCAATCGCTACTATAATATGCGCTGCAAATATCATATCAAGCCTGAAAACTCATGGAATACAGACGAGAAGGGATTTGCAATGGGGTTGGGAGGTGGTGGGACTATCCTATGCCGTACTGGTAGAAAGAATCCAAGGATTATGCAGGATGGAAAGCGCTCTTGGGTTACTGTGGTTGAAGCTATTTCCGGGAATGGGAAGTCAATTCCGCCTCTTATAATTCATGCCTCAAGTGCCCACTTGATGGGTCACCATAGTAATATCAACTATGAGAAGGATACCGATGCCTATTTTACACACTCCAAGGCTGGATACACTACGACTGCGATCACATTGGACTGGTTGGTCAAAATCTTTGAACCAAAGACCAGGCCAGAAAGCGGAATCAAGGAGCATCGAATGCTGGTTTTGGATGGACACAGCTCTCATGTCAACAATATCGAGTTCATTGAATGCTGCATCAAGATGAACATCCACCTGATTTGTCTTCCTGCGCATACGACTCATGTTCTTCAACCTTTGGACATTGGAATCTTCTCGCCTATGGGAAACAGTTATCAAAAGGAGTTGGAGGACTTTCTCCGCGATCATAGACCCAATTGGGCAATGCACAAAGGCGACTTTTATCCAATGTACCACAAGGCAAGGGCTAAGGCTATGAGTGAGAGGAATATCCTATCAGCCTAGCGGGCAAGTGGCATGATTCCATTCAATCGGCATAGAGTTTTGAGTCATTCAGGGCTTCAAATGGGCACTCCTCAATCAAAGCCAATGAATCAACAGCGTTCTGGACTCCGCCCCCTTCCTACACGTACAGAGACATCATCTGAACTTGATATGATCAGGGAGGAAGCCAACAGAGTTGAATTTGATGATGCAGGTCGTACTCTTTTGAATAAAGCTTTGGACTTGTGTAGCAAGGCAAATGCCGAGTGGGTTCTTGATGCTGCAACGATTACGAGGCTTCAAGCGATCAAGCCCAGTACTACTGACCGCCGCCAGATTAAGGGTGGCCTTGTTCTTCATACCTCAGTGCTTTCTAAACTCTATAAGAAGCGTGAGAGTGAGGATCTGCGTAAAAAGGAATTAGCTGCAAAGAGGAGGCTCTCACGACAGCAACAAAAGGTCAAATCCCAAGAGCGGCTACAGCCAGGACAAGCACAAGAGGTCAGCCAAGGGCTGCCGAAAATCTGGAGAGCACTGAAGAACAAGAGGATGAGATGGACTGTGATGAGTCTAGTGAACCAGTAAGTACAAAACCTCTTATTAGGTCGTATTTTCAAACTAATAGCTCACTTTTCCTAGGAGGAAAATGCAATTTCTAACAACATAGGTCCAAGCACCACTCGTGCTCAGCGCTCCTCATGTAAAAAGGTTAACTATCAAGTCATTTTAAGTTCTGATTCTGAGGAGGATAGTGATTGAATCATGAACTATCACTTTGGGGTCTCAACATGGCAGTTTGTATTTTTACAAAGTTATTTTTCATGTACATCAAATGCAAATTAAAAGCTTTTATCTTACAAAGTATGAGGTTAGAAGAGGCAATATTGAGTTAGTGGTTGTGGTATTTGTTGTTTTTACACATAGGCCGAAACTGACCCATTACTAGGGGGTGACCCATAACTAGGTACAATACGTTAATGTGTAATTAGATATTAAGGAGTTCTAACTATAACTAGAGTTCGTTACAGTGCGGGGCGGGGTGGGTTTTAACCTGCCAGGACGGGCCCTATAAACTGACCTGGGCCTTGAAAGCCTCTTAACTGAAAATACAGCCGAGATCATGTTCGAGACCTTCAATTGTGGCGGATTATATATTTCTTTGCAGGCCTATCCAGGGCCCGTACAGCAACCACCCTCATCATTCGCTAGAGCTGAACGAATAGACGAGCAAATCTATCAATAAACCTACAGTGCGTGTCTTTTTTGCTTGGGTTGTATTACGATACAGTATTTCAGGCGTGAACACTCTCATCTCAGCCTTCATGTTCCTCGGCCCATGATAGCATAAGTTACTGTACACAAGGCAATCCGAGTGACGGGAAATGAACTCCATCCAACAAAATCACGCGAAAGCCATTTTACAACGGCACCTTCCTTCTTCTCCACTTGCGGCATACGAAACCGTCACCTGGCGGCCCGGTCTATGAAAAAAGGAAACTCTTCTAACCCCGTTCATTCTGTCCTTGTAAAGTCAAGACTGGCTTGTTGAAGACGGCAGACAACACTGGCAATCACTCGATCACATGCTAATATCATAATATTATTATTATCTTCAAGGTCCTTTGTGACAACGGGAACTTGCCAGTTCTCCTCTCCTGCTCAACGTGCCTGAGTATCAACCTTCCACGCTACGTCTAAATATTACAATGGAAACAAAATAAAATAATACTTGACAGTATTCCTACTGGTTACTATTACTGCTGCGAGACTGTCGTACTTGCTATTATAGAAAATTTCTTATTTCCAGGGACATTATTGTCTAGTATCATAAGTTTTATCTGCTCAAATACTTCATACCATACACCTCATGACAGAACAAACCCAACAGAGACTTTAAAGTATTAGTACATCTCATAGGATTAATAATAAGGCTGCCAAGAAACATACAAACAGGAAACCTCGTCGGGCTTCAACAAAAAAAACCCCTCACAATATCATATCCAAAATCACCAATATTCAATTCCATTATCGAAAAGGAAAAAAAAAACCCCCACTCTGGCATCGTTCACGCTGACCCCCCCCCCCCCTCCAGTTAACCCTTGTTAGCTAAGATGAACCAAGAAGCGCATCCGCAGCTGTGCGAACATCACCCATTAAGTTTGAGCGCTGCCCATTGCGACCCGCAAAGTACCAGCTATTATACTAACAGCACAACTCCCGTTCCCCGATACCCCACCAGCACGCCCACTTCCAAGTCTACACTAACTGACTAACTGACTCCCCTCCCTCCCTCCCTCCCTCCATCCCTCCCATCTCTCTTCCGCGCTCGAATCGACTGGGCCACTGGGGTATTCGGGGTTCAATAGCATTCCCGCCTGTACAGTACAGTACAGCGAGCCAAACACACACAACATTTTCAACTTCTAACATTGATGTTTGGTGTGCGCTCTGGTCAATTAAACTCCTTGGAGCAGTGCAGTACATCCCCTCTTTCTATCAGACTAGTTCCAGTCAATGAAAATTGCATTTCGGCTACTTGGCACTTTACCTCTGTAATCACTATCTATCACTCGCTTCCCCAATGGACGAAGTTAGCCCCTGCTGCCTCAAAGGCAAGTGATGGGGAGAGAGACAGCAGTTTCCAATAGACTTTGTATTATTATTGAGGAGAGCTCTATTCGGCCATATCGCGCTCCTTTCCTTCCACCGCCATCACCTGTGTAATATCCCTTGTGTGAGCTAGCCTAATACCAGAAGCTTATGTCCGCACAATATCTAGATATCCTTCCCTCTGTCTCCACACGATGCATAAGCATTTCGGCCCACCCCACCCCACCGCATATCTCCTTACGCATAGACGTCATCAGCTACCCCCTCTCACCACTCAAACCTAGCCACCATCGTGAACCCTGCGCCGTCCACAGGGAGACCCAACTGCACCCAACGAAAAAGTCTACTGTCTTTTGTTTCCGTCGCGTAGTATAAGTACATCCCTCCCTTTCTCTTCCACCCTTGCGGAACTTCCATCCACCTGGTATCAATCAAGCCCTCCCCCTCCCCTCCCCACTCAACAAGATAAAACGAAATTCCAAATAAACCCACCGCTGTATATTCTGCCCGAGTACAAGCTCATAAAGCCAGGACCTAAACTAGACTAAAACTACACCAACCACAAGAAACGAAAATGTAAGACAGAATAATGTATAATAAATGAAATGACCACCCGCTGGAACAACACGATGGATAGATACACCAATAGACAAACGCCATGCCATGTGCGGGTGAAAGGAAGGGAGGGGGAGGGAGATAGCGTTCCAAATGCCCCGAATTCAGTAGCCCTTTTTTTTTGCAAAGCCATTAAGCGGATACCGCAGAAAGAGACCAGAGACCTATCATAACAGGGGATGGAAAGCGAAAGCAAAGAAACCAATACACATGAAAATTTAATATAAGGTATAAAGGAAAGGGGAATAGCCAAAAAGAGACATATAAGACATAACCACCGTCCTCGCTTCGCTTATTCAATATGACCGAATTCGCCATCCTGCGGATCCTGCAACAGGTCCTTGATCGTTGAGCCCAATTCTCTGAAGTCCACAGGCTTTGAAACATATCGGGAGAAGCCGGCAGCAATACACCGATCCGCCACATCCGACATTACGTTCGCTGAAAGGGCCACAATGGGTACCCTTGGGACCTTGTGTTCATGCTCCCAGCAGCGGATTTCCTCGGTGGCCTGGAACCCGTCTTTTCTCGGCATGTGGAGATCGCACTAGCGAGAAAAATTAGCTTAGTCGGCCAGAAAGGAACAAAGGAGGGAAGACGCACAAGAATTAGCCCGTAATGCCCCGGCTCGTGCTGAAAGACTTTCTCGACACATTCCTCGCCATCGCTCGCTGTCTCAACCTCTAACCCAACCCTAGCCAGAAACCTCAACAGAACCTTCTGATTCACTCTATTGTCTTCAACAAGTAGCACCCGATACCCTTTATTCCCAACGTCTTTCTCCATCTGACTGAAAACCCTTTTCTGACTCTCTACGACCTGCTGCGCAGAATCTCTATTCCTGTCCATCGAGGCATCTCTCTCATTGGCCGGGTCAAATATGACGCCGAAACGCGACGGTTTGATGGGTTTATAAATGAACTGCAATCTCAGGCCTAGGTGATCGCACACATCTGCCGCGCCCTGCATGGTGGCCGTTCTTTGTGTGGGGTTGGTGAGAACGAGGGTGGTAGTCTGCGAATGGATCGAACTATTCAATAGCATAGTCAAGAGCTCGATAATCTCCAAGTGCTCAGGAAGATTAATGACAACATGGGTAAACACAACGGGGTCCTCTCCGCCAATCAAATCCTTGCACTCAGAAAACTTGGATACGGGCGTGATTTGGTTTGGAATGCCCTTAGGTAGCGTCACCTTAATATGGTGGGCAATCGCGACTCGGGAATAATATTGTTCCGAAACAATTAATATGGAAAACATCGGAGGGGAGACTGCGCGGCCAAGCTCGGAATCTATTGCGGGACCGTGATAATCTGCTGGATTGCGAGGCCTGGGTTGGGGAGGGGTGTACGCCATGTACTTTTGTTGGACTACGGATGGAAGGGAAAGTCGCATAGAAGCAGGGTCGGGTGGTGACCGGATCGGGAGGCTATGCATCTGCCCAGCCGCAGACCCAGTGGGTCGGACAGAAGTTATGGAAGGGGGATCAGAGCTAGCCGAAGATGGGGCGACCGAGGAATGACCTTCACTAAATGTCAGGCCCGGAGGAGTGTCTGATTGAGAATCGTTGAGCCTGGTAGACTCAAGAATGCCCCGTTTTTGGTCGGGCGGCTCGGTGATTGCCGAAGGCGTAACTACAGCTTGGGTAGTAGTCGACGGGTCGATCGGATTCCGTGGAAGCCTAAACTTCGAGCTGCAGATAAACGTCCTGTGTTCTTGTCAGTACCCTCATCACCCTTATGCTGCCAGGGAAAACAGAGGCGAGACATACGATCCCTTGCCCTTCTCGCTCTTCGCAGTCATGCTCCCACCATGAAGTTCAACAAGCTGGCGTGATATAACCAAGCCAAGCCCGCTGCCACCGTGTGCTCGAGTACTAGAGCCGTCGATTTGACTAAATGGTTTAAACATCAACTCTTCATCTTTCCTGTCGAAACCGGGCCCTGTATCGTGGCACTCGAATCGTAGCATAACCTCGCCTTCCCCAACCTGGGCATCCCTTATGACAGACCACCTTGAGAAAACCTCGCCCTTGGCGGTGAACTTAATGGCATTCTGTCACAAGGTCGAGGGATTAGTTTCCGAGAATGTGGCACTCGACATCGGTTTACTAAGCATAACATACCCCAATGACGTTCAACATCACCTGCCTAAGCCTGACCCGATCACCGCAAACCACAGGAGGCACATCATCTTCAACGATAAAGTTCAGTTCGAGGTCCTTGGCGACGGCCATTGCACTCAGGAGCTCGTTGGCGTCTTCAATCAAAGTATTGATCCTAAACCATTCAGGGTTCATCCTCATCATGCCGGCCTCAACCTTAGATAAGTCGAGAATATCATTGATGACAGTCAAAAGTCCATCCGAGCTCTGGGAAATTGTATGGCAATAATCAAGTTGTTCCCCGTTCAGCGGCGTATCAAGGAGAAAATTAACCATTCCCGATATACCGATAAGAGGAGTTCCTACCACCAATTAGCCAACACAATAAATGCGGAAATTTATGCCGCTGCATACGGATTTCGTGACTCATGTTAGCCAAAAACCTTGTTTTGCTCTCCATTGTCTTCTGTGCCGCATCATTCGCTTCCTTCAACCTCTGCTCGAGCAATTTGTGATCGTTGATGTCTGTGCAGGTTCCAAACCATTGGCCATCGCCGGTGCCGAAATTGGTCTCTACGCTAACACATCTAACCAAATGCCAATGGTAATTTCCATGCTTATCTTTGAGCCTGAGCTCAGTGGAAAAAGCAGGTTTCTCTTCCTCGAATCTCCCAGATCCGGGGGCCCCAAGGTTTCCCGCTGCCACCTTCAACGAGTTCCCAGGGCGCGGGGGACCATTAACCAGTGTTTCTCCAAGTCCCGGCAAGGCGCACTTATGTCTATCTGCAGGGTGGACGTGTTCCATGAATCCCAACCGCAATGCCTGGGCAAGAGTCTGTCCGGAGTACCCTTGCCATTGGGTATTGGCATAGGTAATCCCATCATTGGCCGTGGCGGCAAAAACAATCTGCGGACTTGAGTTGGCGAGCGACCTGTATTTAGACTCCGATTCGGCCATCTCTGACTGACGCGCGGCATCTACCTCCGCCAACCTCTGATCATGAATATCCATGTTAGTACCAAACCAGTGCACAATAATACCCCGTGAATCTCGTAACGGAACAGCACGGATCATGAACCACCGATAAATCCCATCAAATCGGCGGATCCGGACCTGGCGTGAGAATGCCTCTCCTTTCCGAATGGCGATTCCCCATCGTTTCACATAATCGTCCCGGTCGTCAGGATGAAGGGCATCCCAAGGTCCTTTCATGTACTCTTCAACCGTGGATCCTCTGTAGGCCAACATCCTGGCATTAACCCAGGTCGTTTCGCCGGTGTGTGGCAAAGCCGTGAAAACATGAACAGGAATAGAATCGATAATGATTCTTAGCAACCTGTTGGACGGGGGAGGCATTTCATTCAAGGGCTGGATAGGAGTAGGCGATTTGGAAGATGTACTATGCCGTGCAGACGGAGTCCCAAGAAGCGAAGTTGCAGAGTATAAGGATTGGAACGTTGCGGCATAATCTGCACCGTAAGAATGCAGTAAAGTGTGTGAGTAGCCCGGAGCTAACCCGGACCGCTTCCTCCGGGGTGCCGCTCGGCCACGGCGATATTGGTGATGTGGCGTTTCCAATCCCGGTGACACAGATGGTGATGTCCCTTCGGTTGCGATCCCACCAAGGAATTGTGTCGGAGTCTTATTTGGATCTGTACCTTTCCGTAGTTCCGCACGGGTAGGGAACTTATTTGAGCCCATCCCCATATCAGCCCTCCTCCTTTGAGCAGCATGGCTGCTCTCATCCCGTCCTTTCCCCTTAGCAGTTCCACTAGAACTAGCAGCCTCCCCATCCTCCCCCCGAAACTTCAAATCTATAGTCGGAATCGTAGCTCGCAGAGTGGACAGTGTCGGAGCATTCCCGCTATTCTGCCTACTAAATATTTTCCCTCCTCTTGAGGGCGGCCCAAAGTACCCTTCCTGTCGTTCCATCCCCGGGCTAGCGGGGGTGCTGGCCGCGCTGTTATTCCACGATCTGCTACCTGACCCACCACTGTGGGTAGCTGCCATTCCTAACACAACACCCTCCCAACCAGGGCTCGCAACCCTTGATGAGCCATCCTTCGATAGCGAACTACTCATCTCACTCGGACTCGTAACGCTCGCACCGCCAAAATTATCAGGCGAAGTAGGGGCGGGATAACTGAAAGAATTGGTCAACATCGACTCCACATCTACCTTCCGCTTCAAAGGTCTCCCATGACGAAAGTGAGTGAGCTGATTCACAACATTAGCGTGGCTTTGTGCTAAAGAAAATGCCGTGGCAGCTAACGGCGCAAAATGCGAGAGTGAGTGAATCAAATTTCTCGGGTACGGGATAACAGGACTCAGTATCGAAAGTATAGCGATAGGAGCCTTCTTATGGCTCGCCGTGTCGTGTCTCGACAAGCGCTCATCGCCTGACATGGGCATCATGCCTTGAGATAGAGAATTGCGTCCGTAGGGAGCATTAGTCGATGCCGTTGACGAAAAGGACGGATTCAGTGACTTGGATTGACTAGGATGAATTAGCGGTATGTGGATAACCGTCCACGCACTCTCAAAACCGATTGCGTTGACTTGTTCTTGAGCCGAGTATATAGGACTGCTAACCCGGGGATTAAAAGATTCCTCGTCAACTCTCGGGGGAGCAAAGAAGGGATTTTCATGCGGATCCTGTTTTGGCGCTGGAGATGGGGCCGGTGACTGGCTCCATGGCGATGTGAGAGCCTGCTCGTACTCCTCGTAAGAGTGGGCTCTATCTGGTGATTCCGAACGCGCCTGCATATGATGTAAATGCTGCTGCGCAGAATAGAATTGCATTGCCGGATTCTGCCCACGACAGTCCCCCCCACTCTTCCTTTTCCGACGCACGCCCTTGCCAGTAAAATATAACGGCGTCGGGGGTTGAGAGGGTATCTGTTGCACCCCATTGTTCACCGCACTCAGGTCAAGTTTCTCGACACCCTGTGTCGACGCTGCTTCAGGTATCGATACAGATGATTTCGCTTGGTCGCCGGAAACAACGCTAGGCGGTGGGGTTTTTGACATTCCTGCAGCAGCTTCCTCGGCTCCCTTGGCCTCCTTCCGCCGCTTTTCCAGCCCCTCAAGATGTGTCTTGACATCCCTATATTCCCTCCCTAGAACCACGACCTTCCCCCGTTGTAATACCCTACTAACACCAATCCCGTCCAGTAACGCATCCGCCTCATAATTTAATGGCTGCAGTGTCTGGAACACCCGACCCCTAAGCTCCTCACCGTCGCCTCCGGGAGGAGTCATATCCTTCTGCCTTTGTCTTTCAAACTCTGGTGGTAACGGTGGGGGCTGGGGAGGCTCCAAGGGGGACAAGCTACTAGTCTCAGAGAACCAATCTGATTCCCTTGCGTTATCATGATGATTTTCTGCCAATCCGATGGTCACCGGAGCAAATGGTTCATCCGGGTTCATATCGATGTGCAAGGGTTCGGAAAGATAATCATCGCTTTCCACCTTCGATCCGAGTCCTTCCCATTCATTCTTATTTTCCAATTGTGTTTGTGAACCGAATTCTTTGGGAATAGGGACGCCATGCGTTCCATCGTCTTCTTCGGGTGATGACTCCTCTCGATCGCCCACGCACCCAGCATCTCCCATGTAGGTCAACGACAAACAATCATCCTCAGCAATATTAAAAGTAGCCTTCTGGCCCCAAGGGGTATTCTCCAGGTCCGTAAGATCGGACGGCACGGTCAATGTGACCCGCTCCGCCTTATAACAGCTGGTAGCGACCTTGACGATGTTGCTCCAGAAGGCGTCTATCCCAGCCTCGGAGTGTAATAGCAGAGCAAGCTCATACATATTCGGTGTTGGGAAGTCGTGGTTCTCCAACGGAGATATTGGTTGTGTACCGGGGGGTTGGAAAGCAAATGAAGCCGGGGAATTGGTACCAGACGGGATAGGCCTATCTTGGAGTCCCGCACCTGGTGACATGTTCAAGCTGAAGGAAGCCGACACGCTGCTACTGGATATTGTTCTCGATGTCTCCATCCGAGGGAATGGATATGACGGGGTAGGTGTAGGATCCGTCGGGTGCCTCACTCGAGAGGCAGGCGTGGCCCCAGCACTCGAAAATGACCGGACGACATCTCCCCCTGCTCTGAATCCTTTCGTAGCCGTAGCGGATGAAGCAACTTCGGACGCATCAGGCGGGCCGGAAGGAGAACTGGACGGGGAGACTGTAGTAGCCTGATATAACCGGCTCTTCTTTCGGCCGGTCCGAGTTTGAGTATTCATAACCGCCTTTCGAGAAATTAGAATCCCAAACAAGCGTATAACGATGCACCCGGCCAAGAGCAGCAACAGTAGGCTAATTATCGGTGATGGGTTCGACAGCAGGAGGAAGAATACCTCTTTCAAGCCCTCGATGGAATGTACTCCCTGGCCGTACCCTCTGCCCTCACCACTCCCATTTCCTCCGCCACCACCCACGCCCTCTGCACTGTTTCCTGAACCTGAAGCGGAACCCGTACCACCAGTACCCACTAGACCAGTATTCGACGACGAGGAGGACGTTGACATTGAATACCTAGCATCAGCAGTTGAGCCGCTGCGAGAGGTTTCAAAGGTCGAAGGGAATAGTGGTGGCGAGTTGTGAGGCGA
>Ga0307509_10008770_pt1 | contig 12784 bp, 5 predicted proteins | sample 10_EM_MG_FD_202245 | JGI IMG/M metagenome (GOLD analysis project Ga0307509, IMG submission 202245) | Populus trichocarpa ectomycorrhiza microbial communities from riparian zone in the Pacific Northwest, United States - 10_EM | ecosystem: Host-associated > Plants > Roots > Unclassified | place...
AAGCCAGTCTGTTTTGTTTTGTCATGTTGAATCTGGAGTTGGAAAAAAAGGTTTTTTTTTCCAATTTAAAGTATTGTTATTGATGATTATGAAAAAAAAAAGATATTATTGTTAAAGGTATTAAATCAAAATGAAAAATATTACAAACAAATTATGATCATTTTCTCGTTAATATAAATTATTGGCAGGAGCTAGCTATTTCAGTTTAATTTAGGAAAATTAAATTTGAAAATTAAGGATCCGGTATAAAAAAAAAAATTGATATCCTCTCATGTCACCAAAAGATTTATGCCTGTTTTTAAAAAAAATATATAAAGAGTGGGGACCATGCATTTTAAGGATTAAAATTCAAGACGTCTGTCAAAAATAATTAAAGTCCGGACTGATTTTTTCACGGCGTTCAAATTGGAATTGTCATGCAAATTCAATTTCAAATTCAGCTAGGAATTCCTGTTTTTGTCTTATTAGATATTAGATTGTGATAGTTTTATGATTTAAAGTATTTTTTATTTAGAAATGTATTAAAATAATTTTTTTATTATTTTTTTTAAAATATTTTTAAAATCAAATATAAAAAACATTAAAAAAATAATTTTTAACCAAAAAAATTAAAATTTAAAAAAATATAATTTTAACCGCGTTTTTATAATTTTTTTCATAGATGTATTATCTTCACAAATACAATGTAATAATAGCCCAGGCTCTTAATTTGTAATCCAAAAAACAGTGTGCTTTCAAAGTTTAATTTTTAAACCCGTCGATATGGAACAAGCCCCGCGTTATATATTAGATAAGTTAAATTGAGTTAATTTAATTTTTATTTAATAAAAATAAAAATAATATTATTTAAAAAATCAAAAAAAAAATTAAATAATTATTATTTAACTCAGGTTTTTAAATATATCGTACTAGATCATTTCATTCTCTATTTTAGTTGAAACATAGGCTAATCTAGATCTCATGTCAATTGAGTTAAGAGTAAAACCATTAAGTCGAGTTAGATTTTATAATAATTTATCTAAGGATATATCTGTTTGTATGATTCAATCTACTTTTTAAAATATTTTTCAAATTTTTTTTCATCTTAAAAAACTAAACACACCCTAATCCTTGTAAATATAATCCAATCGCAATATTTTATCCAAGCCCCACATGTTATCTTCACTAAATAATGTTTAGTAGTACATGATAATCTTAAAAATAACAGCAGAAGACAATCAAAACAGGAAAAAAAAAAAACAGCGACCAGGCTGGCAAGACAGTCCAAAAAACAAAATTCAGGAAACAGATTTCCACTTCCACGTGGAGAATCATTTTTTTTTTATGGCTTCCACGTTTTTGTGCAGAAATATGGTGTGTTGACTAAGCTTACTGCCACGCATGGACGTTCATCCATGACCCTTCGATTAAAATACCGCCGCCCCTTGTTCCAACGTTTCTCACGATGCATTGCAACGTGCATGATTTTTCTTAGTCATTATTGTATAAATTTAGTTTATGCAGAGTAAATTATTTAGTTATCTAGTAGTATTGTAATAATTAATTACCATAGTAATGTAATTGAGTTATCAACTACACTAATTAATTGGTACGATCGAATAAAAGTTTAAGAAGATTTAATTCAAACATTTATATATTAAAATAATTTAAAATTATAAAAAAATTAAAATATTTTTCGACGAGCCGACACTGATGAGAAAGACGCGTCTTTTTTTCTCCGCGTATGTGATGACGTGGTTAGATAATGTTCAAAGAAGGAAGGAGCTTTATTTTAACACTTTTTACAGGGTGTATGGGATGGACATGAGTTGGCAGGTCTGCTACTTGCCACGTCACACAAAACAGTCTTATCTTTAAACTAAGATAAGGATTCTTAAGCTCCTTAATGCGGTAAAACCTGATTTTTAAATTAATTTTTATTGTGTGTTTTTTAATATTTTTATTTTGACATGTTTTAATTAAAAAATATTTTTATTTACAAAACACAAATTCAATTAAAATCTCGACTAAATTTGGACACTATAGATATCATCATCATCAGATAGCATGTATTTTTATTTTTATGTACTGAGAATTTGAGAGTGCCCTCATGCTAGGGTCCCCCCTTGTAATTGACTCTTTTGTTAGAATCGAGTAAAAAAATTCAGCAGCGGCATCACTATTCTTTTTCTCTTTCTTTTGGCCATTTTATATCTAACAATCTTGGATCTAATGTTCAAATTGCTTGATTTTGTGTTTTTTTTATTTGATTTATAATTTATATTGTTTTTTTTCTCATTTTTAGGTATTTTTGTTGTTTGTTTTGTGCTTCTTATGTAAGTTTGTTATGCTATAAATGATATCTTTCAAGGTTTTTCTGATTTAGCATCTAAATTTATTAGACAGTAACAAGTTGCATGAAACATATTTTTTTAAGGTAATGATTATTAAAAATGAAACTAAATATAAACTTGAGTTAATTAAATTCCTGATTTGGGGTATGCACCCCCAATGGATTTTATAAAAAAAAATTGAAATTACTTTTTATTTAGTTAATTTAACAACAAAAATATACACTTGCAAAATTAAATACTAATTAAATATTATAATGTTTATTCTAAGAATATGTTAAACCATAAAAACCGAACTAAAACAAGTCACAAAGACCCTTTAAAAAATAATCAAATATTGATGAATGAATTTAAAAAAAAAACCCATAAAAACCCAACATATAGAATGATAAAGTTTTTTTAAAAAATAAAAAACCAAACATGCGAGTCTTGATGACCCAATCTTGCATGCCTAGGCCTTAAAAAAAGCCCAGGCAAGCACACTCCGCCACCATCTTTTTCTTCATTTAATAAGATGGCATGTCATTCATTTAATTTTATTTTTTTGTAAATATATGACACGTCGTCTATAACCTATAAATCAGTCACCACTTGAAAAACATCTAAAAAAACCCGCCTTCAAATAACCTAAAAATAGATTAAAAAACAAGAATCAATTTGAATTGAGAAAATACTCTTGAGCCAAGATCTGCTCTCTCAGACATGGTAAATGCCAAAAAAAATCTTAATGGAACTCTTTTTATTAAATGAAAGTTGTTGATGTCAATGTCAATCTTATTTTGTTGTCATAATTGATGTCAACAATTTTTTTTTTTTTGTTAAAAATTATCACTCTCTATCTCATCTCTTAAATTTAGGGGCTGAAAAATAAAAAAATAAAACAAAATTTTGAAAAAAAAAATGAAGTTTCTAAAACTAAAGGAACTATATATATATATATATATATATATAGAACCAAAGTTAGATTTTTGCATCGACATTGAAACCGGCATATATTTTCCCTACTTTGATTTTTTATCTTTGGATCTTGTTCTTTCTTAATAAATTAGAAGCAATTATCCATTAATTTAGCTATAAAAAGATGAAATTGCAAAGAAAAAAATTTGATGAATTACTACTACAATAAACTGCGAGAGGAGCTGCTGTGGCGTGGTGCACCAAACCATTCAGCATTTCTTATAATTATATTTATAAGAAATATAACTATAATGAGATATCAAACCATTATATTTATAATGGGATATCAAAATTTGTATGATCACGACAATGATTCATAATCATCTAGATGGCAGCATTGGGCTTGAAGCTGCAGTTATTTTCTCAACATATTCTAGTTATCAATGGAACTAAAAGGCGGGTGTGGAACCAGTTTAACCGTTCATATTAAGTGAATTATGTTAATAATTTTTTTTAATTGATTGGTTAGAAGCTTCATGTCATAACTTAGTGGTAAATTTGATATGACTGTGATTCAAAGTATTTTTCGCTCGAAAATATATTAAAATAATATTTTTTATTTTTTTAAAAATATTTTTCATATATGCACATTAAAATAATTTAAAAATAAAAAAAATTATTTTTTAATAAAAAAAGTTTAAAATTTTTAAAAAACATCATTTCACGGTATTTCCAAACATTAATCTCTTATTAAATGCTGTTTTATGGCAACATGCCCAGCTCTTATTAACATGTACATAACTTTTTTATTGCTCATTTTGGTTTTTTCACCTCCCCATCTTTTTGTTTTTAATTTTTTTTTAATTTTATTATTTAATATAAAATCTTTTTTTAGTTTGATTTTTTTAAAATTTTATACACGTGTATGTGTGTTTATATATATATATAACCATTACATAGCATAATAAATTAAGAGTAATCACGTAGGAACCTAGTTGCAAAAAAAAAAATCATTATGAAAACTAAACTATAGTTTTTTTTAAAAAAGACACAAGAACCAATTTATAAATAAAAATTGATTACATCATATCTTATCGAGTATTTCTTAAATATCTATGCACGCAAACCATGGGGGCAACAAGCACCCATAAATAAAGGCATTCCAAGAGTTTCTGCAACATTTTACGCCAAGTCTAGATCTGTCTAGTCACCTAGAGCCGCTTTGCCCTATTGCCCCATGAAAGCTACCAAGACTTGCCCTTGTCATAGTCCATATCGCATTATTTTTTTTTAAAAAAAAGTCTTAATTTGAAAAAAGAATATCTAAAAAAGTCTTCTTCTTTACAATGATTCATTGAATCTGAAACCATACGCTATTAGAGCCAGCCATCATCCTCCTGGAACCGTTGCCATTTCCAGTGCTATAAAATTCAAAACAGAAACCTCTCCGAGTTAGATGCGTGGAAAAGTTAGATGATATATTTCTTTCCATGATTTTGCTTCCTTCTTGACCGTGGGTTTCTGGAAAATGACAGGTTGCTACGGCATTACTCTTTGAAGGTTCCTCTTCTTGTTTGTATTCTGTAGATGATGATGCTCAAGGAATTACTTCCCTGCAAGGGGGGAAGCCCTGTGATTGGAAAATGACAGGTTTTAAAGCCATATATTGAGTTTCTCCTGCAATCTCTTAGGGTTCAAGGGGGGAAGCACCATCTATGGTAGGTAGCATTGATTGTTTTCTAATTTTTAGTAGATGCTGATTTTTTGTTTTATCATAGTATTTTCTCATAAGAAATTTACATTTTTATTATAAATGAGTGGTTTAGATTTTCCATGTATTTACAAATCAATAAATATTATCCAGGAAAGACGTTTCAACTACTATTATTAAAGCTGGATTGCCTTAATAGCAACACCTTGCTTAGATTGAGTTTTGAAAAAAAAAAAACTTATTTGGAAGTAAAATAATATTATTTTAAAATATTAAAATAATATTATTTTATTTAATTTAAACCAATCTGTTAACTAGAACATGGGTCGGGTTTCATTACCGTGGTCCCAACTGTTTTGACTTGAGATTTTCACTATAAGGTTTCCGGTTCAAACCTAAAAGAAGTGCCTCCCATCTATAGCAATAGGCCCTTTCTTATTCCGAAAAGAAAATAATGCCTCTCTCATTTCTAATTTCTTAAACTGGAAATCTAATACAAATGCCCTCAGATAGGTGGCCTGTGCTTTGCGTACGTAGAACATGTTATTTTTTTATAATATAAAAAATAATATTCAATCATTGTTAATGTATTTAAAAAAATAAAAAAATTAAAAAGAATAACTATTATCTATCCTAAAAAATCAAAACATTATTTGATAAAAATATAAAAAAAATCAATAAAAAAACAAAGAATCAGCAAAATCAGGTGAGGCTGCCAAAACTTGCAAGTAGAACCATGCGAATAAGATAATTCAATAAAAGGTAAAATAAAAAAAATAAAGTTTAATTTGAAAAAAAATTAAACTTTGAAGGATAAAAAAAATGACATGGAAAAATCTCGGGATATTTGGTCAAACATCTTACTTACATCATAATATAGAGATAACTTAATTAGAAGAAAATCAGAGAAAATAACAAAGTTTATTTTTCAAAACAAACAACTTTAAAGAATGTAATCAGACAAAAAAACATGTCAATTCATGTTAAATTTTCAAACTCATAACCCTAGCTAGTGAATAAGCCACAAGCACCGCATCTTGAAAGCTACTATTTAAAACCTGACTCGACCCAACAAGTTGACTTATGACCGAGAGCTTAGACTAGGTCAGATTTCAAAAGAAATTGAGAAGAATTAATCCAATGCAAAACAGTTAAAAACTCGGGTTATAAATCCAATTAAGACCAGGTCAAATCTAGTTTAATGGTACTTCATATTTAGCAATTATGCAAATAATAAAGAGACCACATGTGGGAATAGAACAGTTAAGGGTTCTCCTTCACTGTTCAACATATCACATATGATTGTAATCAAAACGAGTACAAAAAACCTGCTGGAAAAAATCAAAGAGAACAGTTATATATATATAGCAAGAGACACGTGTAAAGACGCAAATCGATATTCAAATAACTAAAGTCTCTAACATGCTTACAAACAGAATTCATTGTTTGGCACTACACTCTTAAGATTTTGCTTCCTGGCAAGTTAAATCCTATAATACAGATTCTATCCAAAGAATACATCAGTACAATGCTCACTACCGGGAGAAAAAAAGAAACAAAAAAGACGCTATTTTGCTTTTCATTCCGACCCATCTAAGAATTCTGGAGCTGATTAGTCCACATAGGCTTCGTCAACTTCATACAATGTACTAGTGTTTCAGCAAATCCTCGGACAATGATGTTGATTACTCTATCATCTTTCGTTTACCAGTACGGTAGCACCAATAATTCATGAAATACTTGGCCAATAACCAAAAAGAAGCAAAATGAAAATAGAAAATCCCATCGAATCTTTGACACTTTTCAGTATTATAGACCCAGTGGATGATTTTGTATAGCTACCTTAGCAGATATATTGGTCCCACTACTTTTAACATAGATAGCAGTTCAAACTTCAAATTAAACTTCTTTCCTGCAATAACCAAATGAAATATGCATTAGAATGCTGGAAACCATGATATCTGTGAAAGAAATGAGAGGATGCGTCTAATTAATATGTTTCCACTGCTAAATCAGAAAAAAGGTAAGTTACATACTTCCTCTTTCTTCGCTCACTTCCACTGCTCCTGATATCACTTTTTCCAAAAGCAGAACCAGTAGGCATGCCATATGGCATGGGAGAAGGGACTGCACCAGAAGCAGCCAGCATACCAAGAGTTGCCGCAGGCACAGGTGGCACAGGTTGAACAGGAAGTGGAGGTGGAGGAGCTGGAGCAGGGGGTGCAGCGGCGGGTTCAGGGAGGGGTCTGGGTAAAATATGCTTCAACCGATTGTTTCTGTAGTTCTTCCAGAAAAAGAATTGCTGCCTATGTGCTAATTCCTAAAAGTTCCAAGTATCAACAAGTGAGTTGAGAATTATCCTTGAACAAATAACTCAATTTTATGCACATGTTGTGCTAATATATACAGATTTCTTCCGACTACAAAGATTATAAGAATTTATTGTTAAAACCAATCACTTTTTAACTGGTATTCCAGAAAAGGCATCTTGGGATACATAGAATATCTGTGCTAGTTCATCACTAACTCAAAACGCAAAAAACAGACTATTCGAAGCATCTAATATTGACCTCCATTAGAATACTTGATAAGAAACTCAGACCATGGTGAGACAAACTATCACCTTTTTGTAATATAACCCTTGAAAGGAAGGCAAGATCAACCAAGTGTCAGTCACATCAAATGCTTACAAATCCAGGAGAATAAACCTTGAGCCAGATGCTACCAACATGCATGCAAATATAAAGCAACAAGAAAGATATTTCTGTCATGAAAGACCATTTTGCATTTACAGTAAGAGTATATATAACTAGGAGATATTCAAATCTCGGTGAGGCCGTAATCATTATAAGAGATTTAAATAAAAACAAGATACGTGTGAATTGACAAGATCATGCATTCAGTTGATCTCAAATATCTATTTACCACATAGAACCAATGTCAAGATTGAAAAAAATCAGAATGGCAAGAAAGAGGGTGATCAGAAAGCCAAAATCAAACCTTGTTGCCGGGATGTGCCATTGCATTGCGGAAGTTTGCATTTTGGAGAAGTTCAAGAAAATATAGGCAATGAGGATACCTGAAACCATTCTAGTTGGTGAGTACGTTGATCAAAAGGCAAGCAAAGCATGCTAGAAAGAGAAACCAAAATATTTCATTACAGTTCATCAAAAGACTTGTCATTCACTTTATCTCAAATTTGACGTTCGTTGAACTGAACAGAGCCTGGAGTAATATCAGTCATACTTTTAAGAGATTAGCTTACATTATAAATTTCATATACTCTGGTCGTTGCCAGTACAGTAGGTACTTCAAATAGCCAATAAATGCTTCATCTTCAAAATAGCGATTCTGAGCCAAATCTACATATTATGGAAAACAAAGGAAAACCCAACATCAGGGGAAAATTCACAATAAGCAAAAACACTAGCAAACACCAAAGTCTCCTTGCATTAAAAGACAAAGATGTAGGCAAGAAGGGACACCCACGCATATACAAAAACACACAAAACTAACACTCTCCTTCTCCACTAATCACTATTTTAATTAATTCGAAACATGAACAAGACAGGATCCATGCATGATCCACCAATACATTCAATCGAGGTCCAGTTTATTCCTAACCAGCATTAAAGCGAGCAAATAACACGAGGCTAAGCTTGGGCACAATTGAATCCGAATCCATCTAATAGGTTCTAAACGCAACAAGAGCATAAAATTTATAAGCAGAAACCCCACGAATTCCCCACTTTGGATACAAAATATGCAAACTTTCAAGAACCCAGTTAAAAATAGAACACTAACAGCAACTGGAAAAACAAAAGAGAAAAAATAAATAAATAATGAACTCACAATGGATGTAAGTGGGGTTAGCAAGACATTGAACAAACTCCAATTCCAACAAAAACCGTTGTCTCCCATCATCTGGGTCTTTATATATCTTCTTAGGCCTGGAAATTATTTCAAACCCACAAAAGATTAGAAGAAACTAAAGAAACCCGAGTTAAAAAAGAAAACAACAATAATACTTTGAGTGAATATGGAGTACTTACGAGGATGGAGTTTCGGGGTTATTTTCGGCTTCTTTAAAAGAAGCCATTGAAGTTTTTGCTAAAAAAAAAAGTATTTGGACAAGTAAGCCTGGAAGACAAAGTTTAAGGTTTTAGAAATTGAAGGAGGTACGAGGAAGGCTAGAAAATTACCTGAATTCGAGATCACTTGAGAGTTGAGGCCTTGGATTTCAAGGGAATTGAGAGGGAGAGGGAGAGGGCGTCAAAGGAGCTAACAGGCAAGTGGGGTTTAATGAGCTCTAGAGGGGCTGGGCTAGAGCATGTGCATCAACCCAAGGACGTTGGGTTGAGTTTCTGGGAAGGTTAAGAGTTTGGTCCAAATCCAAATTCCATGATTCTAAGCTCGCCCGATCCAATTAAGCTGGAGAGAATGCAAAGTGTATATAGGCTTTGCCGCCGGGTTCATCCGCATAAATTATGCTAATCCATCGTAAAATAATTGTGATATCCACAATTTTGAAAGTGCAGAGTGGTATTATTTTATTTTATTTTCTGAAAATATTTTTTTGAATTAGCTTGAATATTAATCAAGATTCATTTTTTTCTTTAAAAAATTGTGAGAATATATATATCTTCAACATCAACCCAATATCTCCTTAACTACCATTATTTAAATGAACATGCTTCGTTGGTTCTTATCAGGTCTATGAAGTCAAGAAAGTGTAGACTGCTAATAAGCCGGAATTATCCAATAATTTTTTGCAGTCTTTATAGACACATGAAAAATACAATTGATTTTACAATTATTTAAAACAGGCAATTAATAAAAACTAAATTGTGATAGGTTTTTATTGGAAAAAATACACTGCAATTCCTCTTACGTTTCACTGTGAATTCATTCAGTGTTTTTTTTTCATTTTAGTCATAATTTTTCTTAATAAATTTATCTTTTTATGGTCAAATTAAAAGCTAGTTGCTTCCAATTGATGAAAGGTAAGATTAAAGGTAAGACTAGAGAAACTAGGAGATTTTTTTTAAATTAATGTTAACTTTGATCTTTTTCTTTCTAATTGATAGATTTTTAAGTCTTTATAGTTTTTTAACATCAAATTTGATCAAGAAGTTCATAGTTTGAAAATAAAAAAGAAATGAAGAGTTATCAGATTTTAGTGGCAGAGAAAAAATTCTGGCTAGCACTAATTCCAATCATCTAAATGGTGGATTTTGGTATCAATGAATCTCATTAGATGATAAAAGTTTCATCAATGTATTTTTTCACTTTAGATTTACATGAGAAAGTAGATTTGATATTATAAAGTTTTTGGTTTCATGTTGATTATTTGGTTTGTCCCAATTTTTAAGTTATTTGAAGGCATGAACTAGCTCACTTAGATCTTTAGGGTGTTTTAGGGTAAAAAAAAGGGTTGACAAATGGAGGATTTGTTTGGGTATAAAACACCCATGACTTGATTTTCTGGCGGCTCTCTTGATTTCTGAATATGGGTTGCAAATAACACGTCATCTACTCAGTTTACTTAAAAAAAAAAAAAAAAAAACTAGGTCCAAGCGTGCAAGCCTAGGGTAGAAGGTCACATGACTAGGTTTTTTTTTTTTTTTGGTCGAGGATCAAGTGCGTTGGGCCTTGGCCGGTAAGATAACGCTCTTGGTTGTATGGATCCTAGAAGAAAAAGGAACAGTCTGACTCAGCGGAACAGGCAACCATTCCCAATGGTTTACGGAGCAGTCCTGTTTGTATGGATCAGGAACTCTTGCACCATAATCCCCCGCCCGCGCCGGCCCCCACCCCCCCGCAACTTTAAATTAATGAATTTGAATCTCATAGATCAACACTAATGCAGCATATTCAATTGATAGAAGCTCGGCAAGATCGCAGACTACATTCTGGATCAGAAGAAGCATCTTGTCAGCGGATTAGAAAACAATAATCTTCACAAGCTTATAAATCACCAGACTACATGGCAATTTCCCAATTCCCATGCAACAGTCTGATTCCCACACCATTAAGTTATACAGTTAATGTAATAAATTTCTATATGAAAATGGCAGGGAGTAAGAGAACAAAAATTGGATGCCCAAAACATCAGGCACAATGCATGCCTCACATGGTAAATTGCCCTGATCATTAATGTGAAAACTGGGGAAAACGTGGCATCTATAAATTGAAAAACAAACGACTTGAGTTATAAAGTATAAAAGCATAAATGTCAGTTATGAATCCTCCAGTGTTTCAACTCAACCTCACCGAGAAACTCAAACCGTAGATGGAGTCACAAGTACATGAAAATCATTTCCATAACATTTTGCGCGGTTAGCACCCTTTGTCCATCAAAGGCAAGTAAATGTAGGATTCAGTGAACATGAATCCAGAACTCTTGCAAGCTATTGATTGAGAAAAATCTGGCCAGCCTTTGCCATGCAAATGATGATACACTACTCTTTCTGTTCCTCAAGTAACCACAATACTGATATGGTCGTCACCAACTGTCTTCACACTACTTGGCCACTACTAACAGAATACATGTTCCCTAGTATGGCCTGTACCGCATAGGTCTCCTGAACCTTGGAACTCTTCTGCACACAAGATTATTAAGGTTAGTACTTCCAACAAAACGAATGATCACATTTCCCCTATTGATGCAGCTGGTCATAATTAATAAATGAATTACTGGAAATATGGAAAACTAATATAATGCTACAGAAGGTAATCTATAGCACAAGCCACAAAATGCACCAAATGAAACCACAAACATGGTGGAAAGTATACAATATTATAACAAAAGATCCTCCGTTGAAAAGCAAGCCATGGTTTGAATGGCACAGGTTTTCCTGACTTGGTCTCCTTCTTATGCAACAACAACAACCAGGCCTCAATCCCTAATTAGTCGGGGTTGGCTATATTCCACGTGATCCTTAACTTGATCTTCTATGAAGAAATTAAATGTTCTTTTGAGGCAGAGGAGGTCACTTTCAAAGGTTGCTAGACAGATGGCATCCACCACTTTTAATGTTGGACATTACAACCATGTCTAGGTGGGAAACTGTAGAGTTTCTACCTAATCCAACCATTAGTGGAAAGGACTCCTGCTAACTAGTGAACAGCTGTAGTGGCCAACCTAGCAGCTAGACTTCTCATCTCTCAATGCTTGTAAAGAGGTCACATTTGAGCAGTCAACCATCTCAAATGTATTAAGAGAAAAAATTGCTACAATAAAAAAACATTCGTAAAAGAGAACTATGGTATATATCACAAAGTGAACTAATAAATTTTTCTAATCTTCAATCAAAGGACACATGATTTAGCATCCGCTTAAGGTGAGCAAGGATTTGTTATACTAAACAACCTAATTGTATTAATTAACTACTTCATAGGTCCAATAACACACTTTGTAACATCATAACAATTAACAGTAATATCTGCTGCCTAAAAAAATCCAAAACTAATACCCCTGCAAGGAAGATGACAGAATGAAAAAGTGGACTGAGCAGCATATAACTTGTTTGAGAAGGTATGAAGAAAAGGACACTGTTTAAAACCTTCTACCCTTTTATTGGATTAAATACATCTTAATTCTCATAATGCTGTACTGCTAGAAAATAATCAAATATTTAATTCTGAAAGAAAAGGTAAAATGAAAGGTTTCAAGAAAAAAAAAGTATATCAACTGGTTCAAATATCAAAGAATTATCAGGTGGAAGAACAGTCAAGACATGAAATATGATTATAAAGAAAAACAATATTTTAGGTGCTTACCCATAACCATATGCAGGATAGAAAGGAGCAGGCATGAATGCCCTCTGGGACCTGAACCCATAAG
>Ga0307509_10008771_pt1 | contig 12784 bp, 14 predicted proteins | sample 10_EM_MG_FD_202245 | JGI IMG/M metagenome (GOLD analysis project Ga0307509, IMG submission 202245) | Populus trichocarpa ectomycorrhiza microbial communities from riparian zone in the Pacific Northwest, United States - 10_EM | ecosystem: Host-associated > Plants > Roots > Unclassified | place...
TGAATAGATGAGTTGCTTTCTTTTAGGCAAAGTTTATCTGTATATAGCAAACCCATGCATGACTATTCTAATCTTGATATTTGTATTGCAAATAGATGTCTTGTTTGCAAATATTCGTCAGTCGGTCGGCTGTAGGAGTTTATGGGAAAAGTAGAATTGGTGACGAATGCGTTCTTGAACAGTTTCGTATGCATTCTTTGGCATGACATGTGCGAAATAAGTCCAGTTTACTTCTCTTTTGGCTTATGTTTCCACTGCCATAAATAGATTTCTAAGGTGTTGAGCTTATTTTTGGAACAAAAATATTGTGGCCTTTAGATGGCGAGTATGAATTGTGTTTCATACCATATTGTTAGAAAATGGTTACTAGACATAATCCCGGCTAAATTTAAAATGGATCCACTCATTTTTAGGATTTAAATTTTGTTGGAGATTATTTTCCAACATAAGTTAACATCAAAAATTAATATGATTAAAATGAATTATGAGTGAATAAGAAACTGATCTTAAACAATATTGGTAGACATGTTTTTGTTAAACCAAAAACCTTTTATCCTAAAAAAAATACAAGATTGTTTTGTAGTTTATACTAGATAGGTAACCCACGCTACGCTATGGCCACACCATTTTTTTAACTAAAAAAAGAATATGCAGGTCGCAGGGAATTACCTTTTTGATGGTCAATTGATTAATCTTGAAACTTCCTGAATCGTCTCCGTATGTAGCTTGTATTTCAACTCAAACCATTCAAGATTTTCCTCGACGTGACACAATCGACTTGGTGAGTTCAAAGACAAATTGAACAATTGATAGAAATGTGATATGAGTTTAAATATAAATTTTCAAATAATATATTTTTAAAAAAATTAAGACAATGATGTATTGGAAAATTTTGGATTTTGCAGTCTAACCCATCGAACCCATAACCTAGGTTACGGATTTCATCGAATTAAAATTTCTTTTTAAGATTATTTTGTATTTAATCTTATGATAACAAAAATCATCACTTATAAAATTGAGCACCAACTAAATGTTAGGACATTTGTTTTAAACTTTGATAACTTCATACAAAGTAAATTAAAAAAATTATGAAGCTTAATTCCTAATAAGCTGAAGTTAACTATCCAAACTCATGACCTGAGTCATGGACTGAATTAAGCCCAACAACGCTTTTTACAATTGTTTTTCTTTTATTATATGATAAAAAATATGTTTCTGATCCTTCTTTGTTTGGTGTAGGTGATGATTCATTAACAAATTCTTTTTAGGAGAGAAATGATGATGCAATCCAAATTACACCAAAGTATCTATTAGAAGTTCCAATTGGGTCAGTTACAAGATCAAGGGTAAAAAACCTCAAATATACATTTAATGAGATTATTCAGAGTATTTTGGTTAAGATGAATTTCAATGAGGCTACAACTTCAACAAGTGATGATCAGATCATACTCAATATAATCTGTGTAAGAGGGGTCTGATCCATCTACAACTTGGGTCTAATTATTTCACAATGGTAAGCTAATTAATTTTGGCAGTTAGAGGATTATTTTTTATAATGTATAGTTTTATTTTAACAAATATAACTTTTTGCCCAACCATTGGATAGAACTTAAATTCTATCAGAAGTCTCTAGAGGTCTTGTTCTATATTAGGTTAAACTTGCAAGTCAATCGAATATCGAGAAGGCCTTGCGATAAGGTTTAGAAGTTACTCACCATAAATTGTATTAGTTTTCTAATTGATTTAAGATCGTTTTTTCTATTTTATTTAGAATAGTTTTATAATTTTTTAGCATTGTTTATGATATTTGTACCTATTATAAATACAATTATTTAGCTTGTATTTAATTTTTTTTTTATAGACTTTGATATCAATAATTTTTATTGTGTGAGATTTTGCTCATTCTTTTCGGTTCTTCATTGAACTAATTTGACTTATCCAATAAATAACCAAGCTTCATGACATCTTCTATACTTCTTTATAAGTGTTGGGTATAGGTTGGGATATTTATAGTCTCCGTGCCTCAGTACAGGTTATCGTCGTGTCAAGCTCAATTTCGAACCTGATCTTAGCTTTCTTAGGAAAAGAAATACCCTAAATTAGGTTATATCACTTTTATCTTCAATTGTTTTGCATATGCCATTGTTGTCGAGTTCTTTATCTTCTCTAAAAACTAGTTGCGACATCATGTAAAAAAGAAAAATTATTTGCGATCTTGATTAAATATAGTCTTATAAATTAACAAGAACAAAGAAAATAGAAACAAAAGAAATTTTTAGGGTTTGCCGCAAATCTTTATTCTAAGAAACATAGAGTTCGGCCATTTGCTTTAAATCTGAAAACAAAAAAAAAATCTTCATTTTTAGGGTTTCTTGGAGATAAATCTTGATTTGAGATATTTTAGGTTTACTTGGTTAGGTTTTCTTGAAAATTACAAAAAACAAATGGGCAGTTTTTGTGTCAGTCTTTTTATTTATAGTTTTCACCACCATATATATAAAGAATAATTGAAAGTATTGTTATTTTGAGTTGTTTAAATCTTATTCCATTAGTTAATTTTTATAGTTTTTTTTCATGTCTTGATATCGTTCATATTTTGTATAAATTCATATTTGATATTCGTGATTTGATATTTGTAGTTTTATATTGATAGTTTTTAGTTTTTATTACTTATTGAGTCTTTGCATTATTTGATTGCGCCATTAAGATATTAATCTTTGATTTGTTGTGAACTAATTTCTTTAAAGAACTGAAATCTTGAGAATTGAGTTGTAAAGGGTGAAGGTGAGCATACTATAGTGAAAAACCAATAATATATATATATATATTGCTACTAACTTAATTTTAAGCTCTTGACGATGTCAACTGAGAGTGGATCATCACCATTAGAAGATATGAATATTCCTTAACATGGTTATTTGACTATGTAACAACAATTGAAGTTGATAAATATAAAGTTTTCCAAAAATATGAGTGGGATGACTAGTTCGAGAACCGAAGTAGCTAGTCTTTGAGATTGGCCATATTGTAAGGGTTTGGAAGGAAGAAAATCTGCGAGACAAGTTAATTCAACTATGGAAGAATCTATAGCTGAAAATAAAGATGATGAGGCTAAGGACTTTCTGAGTGTTTGCTACTTCAAGGGCACAATAACTAGTAGCACGAGCAATAGGTGGGGCTAATGGGCTTGTTGTAATCGCTAAACCAAGATATGATACACAATTATACTACTGAGAATTAAGAAAGATGTTTGGGGATTGATGTTTCCATAAACAAATTTCCCGCCATTCTCTGCATGGATACGAGAAATGCCTCTTACTGCACCTATAATAATTCTCATTCTAGTGTCCTAATCAAGTGGGACTCGTTCACCTCCTCTTTTTCCTGCAAAATTTACCTATGCATTAGAGGATATATGCAACTCTCAAGTCATTAACCAACACATGATGAAAATAGGATGAAAGAGATTGATTAGTACTTAAAAGTGTATTTTTATCAAGGTTTTATATCATCACTTTGCACTTGAAGTATCAATAATTCCTTATCTAGAGCATGTTTTATAATAACAAGTCTGATAATATAAGATACCTTTAATTTATGGTAAATGTTCATTTTAAATACAGGTCTATCACATAAATCAAAAGATTGATTGATGAGTTTAACCACTGAAATTGTTAAGACAAAGAGAGGGCTAAGCTTAGAAAAGAGATGCTGGTAGAATTCAAATTGGAACACCATTCGGTTATTGGATCATAACTGGAGCTGTAGAACTTGAATTTATGTCTGGTTTATATGGATAGAAAGCTAAGACGTAGGCCTAAAACTTTCATGAAGAGTCCAAGATTCAAAAGGACCGTTTTCAAGTTCAAATTGTAGCAACAATAGAGAAGTCGGAATCTGTCCTGCATCCCAGACACTATTCAGTATTTAGCCCATATCTCGAGTTCTAGAAGTCCAAATGACCCATTCTTGTTTTGTTGGAAAGTTGAGACAATTCCCTAGAATTTTAATGGAGACTATCTATTCAAATTCTAACGTTAACAATGACGTTTTCTGCATACAAGAAGATAAGGATGGTTACTAAGTCAAGAGGTGGCCACCCACTCAACAATTAGTCATTAAATCAATAGTTCTGAATTTTGGCCTATAAAAGGAGGCATTTTCCATGCATTTAGGCATCTTGGTTTTCAGATCAAGATTATGTTCTTGCTCTCTCTCTTTATATTTTTATAATGCTTAAGTTTTACTTTCATTTTCTTTATTATACTTATATAATCATGTTCTCCTCTTGTTTATCTATGTTTCTCTTATTCATAATGTTCAGCTAAGTTTATTATGTCAAGATGAAAAGGTTACACTAATGGTGTAAGAATAAGTATAGTATAAATTCAACATGGACTTTAATGTTTGATACTAACATGTTTTATATTTATTAACTTGCTCACTCTTAAGACCTTGCTTGCTAAATGGTTAATCTAGATTTGTGTTGAACAACCCTTGGTACAACAAATACTTGGCACTTTCATAGCCCAACTGTACGATATAACCGACACTTGTACTATGAAAGGAATTTGATTTATTGTTAACAAAGTTATCACCATGAATACCTAATAATATTTACAAGTATTGACATTACTCGAATAAGATAATTAATGTAATCATGTTAACAATTTATAATCTGAGTGAAACCTCCTTTGTGTGTGGTTTCCAGTCAAGTAATAAAAAAAGTTTATACTATACTTTTTTGAAATACCATTAGTGGATCCTCTAACCTTGACAATTTTTTTATCTTTTTTTTTTAAATCCTTACATCATTATCACATCTCAAAGCTCTATTCAAATCTTTTCTTTTATTTATAATTCTATATAGTTCACCTCCCTATGGTTCGACCCCGGTCTTGCCGGGTTATTTATTACTTCGACACTCCTACACTTGGGATAAGACATCAACTCTTTGATCGTGTCAAGTTTTTGGCGCCGTTGCCGGGGAGGTAAATTCCTGTATAAATTATAATATTTATTTTCTTTTTTCTTTTCACTTTTCTTGTATCTAACTTTTGTTTCCTTTTCTTTTGTTTTCTTCTTCCTTTTATTCTCTTTCTACGCGTGTATGAGAGTTTGGTCACGTACATTAAATGGTAGACTTTGTAGGGTATCCTCATCATTTTCAAAAAATATGGTCGAAGAAGATAACCAGTCGCTTCATAATGAGAATAATGAGAATAATCGAGTTAGAACACTTAAATACCACATGAATCCTACAAGAACAAGTGCACCTTCATGTATAGTTTTCCCTCCTGATGCATCTCACTTTAATTTTAAGCCATATATTATTCAACTTTTACCTTCTTTTCATGGCTTATATTTAGAAAATCTATACTTGCATATGAGAGAATTTGAAGAAGTTTGCAACACTTATAATGACTTAAATTATAGCATGAACACCATCAAATTAAAGCTTTTTCCTTTTTGATTAAAAGATAAAGCTAAAACATGGCTACAAAATCTTAGGTCAGGATCCATTCGTGTTTGGGATGAAATACAACAACAATTTTTAAAGAAGTTTTTCCCTTTTTATAGAACAAACTCTTTCAAAAGACAAATCACTACATTCACTCAAAAGTCAGGAGAAATATTTTACCAATGTTGGGATAGGTATAAAGATTTGCTTAATAAATGTCCTCATCATGATTTTGAAACATGGAGATTGGTTTCACATTTTTATGAATGATTAACACCTAAAGATAGGCAAATGGTGGAATTGATGTGCAATAGAACTTTTGAAGATAAAGATCCTGATGAAGCAATGGAGTATCTAGACTTGTTAGCTGAAAATGCTTAAAATTAAGATATTACAGGTACTTATGAGGCACCGGGTAAAACTCAACTTCATACATCTAGTGGAGGTATGTACAACCTTAGGGAAGATCATGACCTCCAAGCGAAATTTGCATCTTTAGCTAGAAAAGTCGAGGCACTTGAATTTAAAAAGAGTGGTCAATTAAAATCTGTTCAAGACATTATGTGCCAAATCTGTGAAACCAATGAACACTCAACCAATGACTGTCCAACTTTGCTTTCTTTCAAGGAATGACTCCATGAACAAGCCCATGCTTTAAACAGTTTTCAAAGGCCCAATCATAACCCATACTCGCAAACATACAACCCTGGTTAGAGAAATCACCCAAATTTCAGTTGGAAGAGTGATAACAATAACGCATAAAATTCACAGCCACCATTTCAAGCACACCATAATTTCTAAAATTCTCATGGATATGTACCTTCTTATGTTCCCCATTCTAGAAGAAATCTTGAGAAAATATTGCATGCATTCATTGAAAAACAAGAGACAATCAACACTCAACTCGCTCAAAGCATGACAAATTTTAAAGATACTCTTACAAAGTTCACGTTTGCTCTTAGTTTTCAGGAGAAAGGTAAGTTTCCATCCCAACCACAGCAAAATCCCAAAGGGCAATACAATTCAAGTGCAAGTAGCTCTAGAAGCTAACACATGGATCAAGTCAAATCAGTCATTACTCTCCGTAATGGTAAGGTTATTGAAAAATCCATTCTTGAACCTTGTGAGAAAGAAGATGAGTTAGTCTCTGAGGGTAAGGAAGGGGTTGAACCTGAACATTCCAAAGAAAAGACTGATTCCCCACCTACACTTCTATTTCCTCATGTCATGACCAAACAGGTAATGATCAATATACCTTTGTTCGATGCTATTAAACATGTACCTTCTTATGCTAAATTTTTGAAAGATCTGTGCACTATGAAGAGAAAACTGAATGTGAAAAAGAAAGCCTTTTTAGCCGAACAAGTAAGTGTCATTCTTCAGAACAATAATGCTTTGAAATATAAAGACCCTGATTGTCCTATAATTTCTTCCTTTATTGGAGAACATAAAATTAAAAGAGCTTTACTTGATCTTGGAGCTAGTGTGAATTTACTTCCACATTCAGTCTTTCAGAGTCTCAATCTAGGTGAGTTAGATCCAACTTCTGTAACTCTTTTACTTGCTGATAGATCTATAATAGTGTCTAGAGGAATAGTTGAGGATGTGTTAGTACAAGTTGATAAATTCATTTACCGTGTAGATTTTGTTGTCTTGAATACACAACCTGTTGAAACATGTAATCCAATTCCTGTCATTTTAGGACGTCCATTTCTTGCAACTTCTAATGCATTGATTAATTGTAGGAATGAACTGATGAAGCTATCATTTGAAAACATGACATTGGAGATGAATATTTTCAACATTTGCAAGCAACCTGGAGATGATAATGATTTACAGGAAGTAGATCTTATTGAAATCTTAGTTAATGGTCAATTTGGATCTACCTTTAGCAAAACTGAGTTTGATAAATCTGAAGAATTGTAAATGATTTATTTTCAGGAAGAAATCAAGGACAAGAAAGACACCGACAATGTTGTTGCGGATCATTTGTCAAAATTGACAATAGATTCGACATCTGACATCACACCAATCGATAATTACTTTCCTGATGAATCCTTACTTTCTCTTAGTCCAATGCTTTGGTTTGCTAATTTTATCAATTTTCTTGCTTTTAGATATTTACCAGCTCAATAGAATACCCAAGACAAAAGAAATTTTTTGAGCGAAGTGAAATTTTTTTGATTGGGATGACCATTACCTATTCAAATATTATCCTGATCAATTATTTCAAAGATGCATCCCTGACAATAAAGTAAGTAGTGTCATTAAATTTTATCAATCTGAGGCATGTGGGGGTCCTTTATCATCAAAGAAGACAACTGCAAAAATCTTACAAAGTGGATTTTACTGGCCCACCATGTTCAAGGACTCATATGCATTCTGCAAGACTTGTGAAATTGTCAAAAGTTGGGATCTATTTCAAAATGTCACATGATGCCTTTAAATTCTATTCTTGTCATTGAGATCTTTAACTGTTAGGTATAGATTTCATGGGTCCATTTTCTTCACCATTTGGTTTCTTGTACATATTAGTCGCAGTAGATTATGTTTCAAAATGGATAGAGGCAATTCCAAGTCGAAACAATGACCACAAAACAATGATAAAGTTTATGAAATAAAATATTTTGAGTCGATTTGGAATCCCTCGAACCATGATAAGTGATGGCGGAACACATTTCTGTAACAAGCCATTTGAGTCTTTAATGAAGAAATATGGAATCACACACAAAATTGCCACCCCTTATCACCCTCAGACAAGTGGACTGGTAGAACTTGCTAATAGGGAGATCAAACAAATCTTGGAAAAAACAGTGAACCCTAATAGGAAGGACTGGTCTTTAAGACTTAATGATGAACTTTGGGCTTATCGTACTGCTTTTAAAACATCATTAGGTATGTCACCTTATAAGTTGGTCTATGGAAAATCTTGTCACTTGCTTGTGAAACTTGAACAAAAAGCTTATTGGGCTATTAAAGCTTTCAATTCAAACCTTAATGATGCTAGTCAGATGTGAAAATTACAAATCAATGAAGTTGAGGAAATAAAAAATGATGCAAATGAAAATTCAAGAATTCATAAAGCAAGAATCAAAGAGTTTCATGACATGAAAATACTGAGAAAAACATTCAATGTTGGTCAAAAAGTCTTGCTTTACAATTCTCGACTCCATTTATTTCCTGGAAAACTAAGATCAAAATGGAGCGGTCCTTTTATTGTGAAACATGTGTATCCATATGGGGCCTGTGATATCGAGAATCCAAAGAATGACAATGTTTTCAAGGTAAATGGACATCGTTTGAAAGTTTACTTTGACAATTTTTTAGTTGAAAATGACTCTATTGAATTAGGTGATCCTGTATATAAAGAATGATTCTTTTTCTCACATTGTTTTTGTGTTTTTTTTTTGTGTAACTTTTGTTTTGCTAGTCTCTCTCACCCCGGTCAAATGGCAAATAACGATACCCCGTGACTATTAAGTCGGTTCTTTCGGTTTCCCATGATAACTGATATCTGTGTATATATTTGTGCAACTCTTTGCTCTTTCTCCTTTCTTTGCATCTCTTCTCCAATCCTCATTTGAAAATGGACATAACTATTGAAAAATTGAAAAAGTATTTTCCCGCTTTGCCTTCAATTGCAATTGCAAAAATTTACCGTGCTAGGTGTGAAAGATTAAGGTTGTTAATGAACCATGGAATTCCTGAAGATATTCATTGGATGATTGAAGCAAAGGTCTGATTATCAGGTGAGTCTTCCAATTCTTTTATTTCATACATGCCTAGTACCGGTAAAAACATTTTTGCAAAGAAATGTTGTGCAAAACAACTGAAAGTCTGTCATCGATGTGCCAGATGGACTTGTAATACACAATGTCGTTCTTTAGGAATGGTATCTATAAACCATGAAGATAAAATACAATTCATTAAGGATGGCCTGAGTAAGGGGTCTTTAGATAATCTTCTATTGACTCTTGAGACGCACCCTAGTGGAGATGTGCATCATGCAATTCATGATTTATCGCCACAATTCCATAAAGAACATGCTCGACATAGTCTTGGGAATCTGACTAAAAAAGACCATGTTTGCTAATTTTTAAGAAAACTGGATGGGAAGCCTATCCCCGACCCATAAAGGGCGTTTAAACCGTTCTTGGACGTAAAACCAAGGGAAGATGTGACAATCACAACTACTTGTACATACACATGTTTTTTTTTTAAAAAAAAGAGAAAGAGTGAGACTCCATCTAGCCTACATTTAGGTGGTATGATTGCATTTTCAATTTCTCATCTATAAAATCTTCTCTTCCTTCCCTTCATTTCTACTCAACCCATACATTCAACAGATATAGAAATGTGTAGAAATGACAAATTCCTCAAGTCATCAAATAAGAAATATTTGTGTTTTTAGTGGATCCAGTCCTGGGAAAGAAATGAGTTTTTAGAATCAACAAATCATCTTGGTCAGGTACTAGCTGAGAGAAAGATTCATTTAGTGTATAGGGGAGGCAGCCTTGGGTTAATGGGGAGGTGTGTCAATAGCTGTATTTTTAGGAGGCAGTCAAGTTTTGGGGGTCGTCCTCAAAGCTTTAGCAAAAGGGGACATCATTGGAAAAACAATTAGAGAGGAACTACAGGTCTCCACAATGTCTGATCGACTAAATACAATATTTAACCATGCTGACGCCTTCATTGCCTTACCAGGTGGTCTAGGCACATTGAAAAAGATCTTTCATATTTCCTCTTGGGCCCAACTGCGCATTCACCATAAACCTATAGGTTTGCTAAATGTTAATGGTTTTTATAATAATTTGTTGTCTTTTCTTGATCAAGCTGTAGAACAGAAATTTCTAATATCTTCGGCACGACAAATCATAATCTTTGCTGCTACTGCTGAACAATTGATTGACCAACTACAATCTTTCATCCCTGTAATTAATCCCTTTATGAGTCGTATAAATTGGTCAACTATGGAAAGCCGTAAAAAACTTAAATTGGATTTGAGCCTTCGTTTGTGAAACCTCGTGTCTTTTGGTTTTATTATTAGCATATTATTTTGTTTTGTTATTTTTTATATTTGTTTAAGTGTGTTTCAAGTGATGTCTTCTATATTCTATCTTTCTGCCTTAGGACATTGAGGACAATGTCTCGTTTTAGTTGGGGGGAGAAGGTAATAGTTGACATTAAAAAAAAAAAACCTAACTTACTAACTGTTTTTGCTATTATTAAAACCATTTCACAAAACTGTTATTAGGATGACAGAGTAAGGAGGAATTTTATTGACTCTTGAGTCGCATCTTAGTAAATATTCTTATCAAGGTCTATCAGAATACTTCTTGAAATATTCAGGTTTACAAACTCTCGCATTGTTATCATTTGATTCTGCTCATATACTCATTTAACAAGTATTCTTAAACCTTCATTTTCACACACACACACACACTTTAACATATGATTGTGGGTTGCATATTGCATAGCACACATACAGATTTGTGTATAGTTCCAAGAGGCATTAAGAATCCTAGGAAGAGCACCAGAAAGAAGCTTACTCAATAGTGTGGTCTCATCGAGTCCTCTCAGTGTGGTCTCATCGAGTCGGAGAGGAAGCATCAATCAGCGCATAGGGAATCCGGTGATGGAAAGAGTGCTCAACAGCAGCTCCCGGTTAAATCGATGGATTATTACATTATTTATGTTCTTTTGTTAAAGGTAACAACTAAGGGAAAGAGATAGTATATAATTTGCAAAAAAAACAAAAAAAAAATATTGATGATAATAAAAACGTAGATAAGTTTGGTTTTGTAGCCTCCCTAACCTAAGCAATTAAGCCCGAATGAGTGTTTTAACACCTAATACCCTAAAGTCAACTGACTTGGGAGCTATTAGCCCAGTCTTTATTACATGGGTTAAGGAGAAAAGCTTAAGGGAATCAAATATTACACTATCTACGTATCAGTATCTGCAACCCGAGTTACTAAGCTCATAGGGGTGTCTCAACACCTAATGCCCTAAGACCAACTGGTCTAGGAGTCATTAGCCAAAAGCTCGTTACATGGGTTAAAGATGCATTGTGTTTTAAGTTTTTTTTATATATATATATATATATAAAGAAGATAATAATCCCAACCCAAGGAAGTTAACCTTAGAAAAACATTAGAACAGAATATTGTTTTCTTCCAATAAAAGCCTCATCATTTCTGTTTTCATACATTGAGCACATAAAAAGAAGGTTTATTAATATCTTGTTTAAGAAGTATGAAGTAGATATATAAATTTAATGAGAGTTTGTTTAATTGGATAGATTAATGGAAGTTGAATGATGAATGTCTTGCTTTTGAATGTCGCAAATTGTTTTAACACTTTGATTACTAAGGACTAGTAATAAGCTGGTTGGGGGGTGTGATTAGTACTTAAAAGTGCATTTTTAACAAGATTTTATATCATCATTTTGCACTTAAAGTATCAATAACTCCTTAACTAGAGCATGTTTTATAATAACAAGTCTGATAATATAAGATATCTTTAATTTATGGTACATGTTCATTTTAAATGCAGGTCTATCACATAAATCAAAGAATTGATTGATGAGTTTGACCACTGAAATTGAGAAGACAAAGAGAGGGTCAAGCTTAAAAAAGAGATGCTGGTTGAATTCAAATTGAAACACCATTCGATTATTGGATCATAACTGGAGCTGTAGAACTTGGATTTAGGTCTGGTTTATATGGATAGAAAGCTAAGACATAGGCTGAAAACTTTCATGAAGAGTCCAAGATTCAAAAGGACCGTTTTCAAGTTCAAATTGTAGAAACAACAGAGAAGTCGGAATCTGTCATGCAGCCCAAAAATTGTTCAGTGTTCAGCCCATATCTCGAGTTCTAGAAGTCCAAATATGCTGATTCTTGTTTTGTTGGAAAGCTGAGACAATTCCCTAGAATTTTAATGAAGACTATCTATTCAAATTCTGACGTTAGCAATAATGTTTTCTGCAGACAAGAAGATAAGGATGGTTACTAAGTCAAGAGGTGGCCACCCACTCAACAATTAGTCATTAAATAATAGTTCTGAATTTTGGCCTATAAAAGGAGGCATTTGCCATGCATTTAGGCATCTTGGTTATTCATATCAAGATCTTGCTCTTACTCTCTTTCTTTGTATTTTGTAATGTTCAAGTTTTATTCCATGTTATATTTTTCTTAATCTCTTGTTTATGCTTTTCATTTCCTTTACTATACTTATATAATTATGTTCTTATCTTGTTTATCTATGTTTCTCTTATTCATAATGTTCAGCTAAGTTTATTATGTCAAGGTGAAAAGGTTA
>Ga0307509_10008773_pt1 | contig 12783 bp, 8 predicted proteins | sample 10_EM_MG_FD_202245 | JGI IMG/M metagenome (GOLD analysis project Ga0307509, IMG submission 202245) | Populus trichocarpa ectomycorrhiza microbial communities from riparian zone in the Pacific Northwest, United States - 10_EM | ecosystem: Host-associated > Plants > Roots > Unclassified | place...
ATTAAAATAATAATAATTAACATTTCATAAATTATTTCAAATAAAATAAGTAACAATCAAAAGAATGAGGACCAAATTTGATAGATAAAAATTTTCAATTAAAAAATGATAAGGGAAAAGCAAATAAAAATTATAAAAATAAGGACTAAAATTAATATAAAAATTAAATTCTAAAAGATGAAATTGAAAAACAAATATTCAAAACAAAATATATATAACAATCAAAAGTTTGAGTACCAAATTTGATATAATCAGCAAATAATATGACATTTCTAAATTTTTCACAACTTCCAGAAAGTGTTTTCCGCTCAAAATAAAAGGAAAACACTTTCCTGGAAACCAAGCCAAAATTTTCTTTGACCGAAAAGTGTTTTCCGTTGACCAACTTTTCTAATGACAAACAAACACAGGAAAGTTTGGAAAGTGGTTTCGGTTTCCCGAAAACCAGTTTCCGGGAAACAAACGCAGCCTTAGATAACCTAGTGTTGTTTAATAATTTTATATATTAAAATATTAATTAAAAAAAAAAAGCTTGCAGACGCATTCCTTGCAACTTTCTAGCAGCATGTGGGAGCCATACGACGACCAAAAACTGTCAACTCTCATCTAATCCAACTCATCCAGTGATGTCATTCACAACAGTTGTTCGGTTTTTTCTCTTTCCTTTCTTTTCTCTCTTCTAGGCCTTAGTGTTCGTGTTGAGCCTTCAAAACTTCAAATGTATCCTCCCGTTTTCATTTTTATCACATTTGGTTCTTATTATGTTGATTGCTATTTATTTTGATTTGGATGGTTTTTAAAGTTTATTGTTTTTTTCAATTTCATCTTTTACATTTTATTCTACTTTATTTTTTATTCAATTTGATCTTTATTTTTTTATTTCTATTTTTTTATCCTTTGCTTGATTTATTTTTTATTTAATTTTGTATCCAATTTTGGTCCTTATTTTTTATTGCTATTTTTTTAATCTTTTTTTCATTTATTTTGTTTTTCAATTTAATCCATAATTATTTTTAATTTATTTTTTGTATTATATTTGATTCTCATTGTTTTAATTGTTATTTATTTTGATTTTTAATTTTTAATTTTTTATGATTGGAAATTTTGCTTTGATTTTTTTTATATGTCTGTCTTCTATAGGGTAATCTTGGTCTCATGACCTAGGCCACTGATTTCAAAGATTAGCCTGGTTTAAGTTTGTCTTTTTTTGAAGTCCCTTTTAAAATTGATTATTTTTCAAATTCATCATTTGAAATTGAGTTATTGAGTTTTTAGTTTTGTTATTTGTTTTACTTTTCTTTTTGTGAGGTTATCCCTATTTCATATTCCGAGTTGCGAGTTAGTTTGAGTTGAGTTAACCTGGGTTGAATAAGGTTTTATTTCAACCTTTTTTAACGAAATTAATTTTTTCAATTTTATTCTTTGGCATTAAATTATTGGCTCTTGAGTTTTGTGATTTTTTTCACTTTTTTTTCTGCGAGGTCATCCTGGGTGCGAGTTAGTCAAGTTAACACGTGTTGGTTCAGGGTTTTTTTCATTGTTTTTTTATTACTTGAGCTTTGATCTTTTTTTCTAGGTCCTTCTTTTAAATATTTTTTTTTTTTTAATTCCGATCTCATATCATATTTGGCAGGTTAGTAGATTGAACTCATGTTCACTTGAGTTTTTTCTTCAATATTTCTTTTTTGAAATTGATTTTTTTTACTTTCATACTTTGACATTAAGTTATTGGACCTTAAAATTTATGATTTTTATCACTTTTCATTTTACAAAGTTATTCAATCTCATATCTTGGATCGCTTGTTAGACAAGTTGAACTAGATTGACTCTATCATCATCCAAACATCCATTTTTTATGTTATGAAAACATTAACTTGGCTAGGGGCATATCACGGGCCACCAGTCTAGTTAGTTTTTATTTTATAAATAAATTTCAATTTATAACCCTAAATTTTAGTGTTTTTGTCAATTACACATCTATACTTTTAGTTTTATCAATTAAACACTTATTATAGTTTTGTTGATTAATTCAAGTAAGATTTTATGAGAGGTTGGTACTTTTACAGTTTTCCTTTCTCTCTGTTTTAATTTTTTTTATCTTAATAATTCATTCATTTTTATTTCGGCATATAAATAATAGAACAAATTTGTACTTTGATGGGATCCAACTCAAATCAATGGGCGGTGGTTTCAAAAAGGGAATTTATGAAATAAGAATATTAAGCATTGGAAGAGATCAATTTCTTTAACACAATAATAATCTCATTAAAAAAAAACCTTAAAAAATGTTTTTATTGTTTAGATTGTGGATTATGTGTGAATTTAATATGGATTGTAATAATGATTTTTTTTTTAATTTAACTCATATATATTGTGTTTATTAGGTATTGAGTTTGATAATTTATTTTTATTTTTATTTTATTGAGTTGTCGTAGTATAAAAAAAACATCCTGACATTGGTTTAAAACTCAATTTTATAAAAAAAAAAAAAAAAATAAAGGGATCAAAATTGAAAGTGGGTGACAAATAAAGTCTTTTTTTCCTTGCACTCTTCATTTAGTGTTATGTTGGGGGAATAAGCCTTGAGATTTTTCTCAATTTCTATTTTGGTTCCTTTAGTTTGACACTTGTATGGTTGGGTTTAAAATTTTATTTTGTTCATGTTTAAGTTATTTGGTTTGAGGGAGGAGAGAGAAAGTCATTGGTTGTTCACATTCCAACAAAAGAAAAAAAAACTCGTTCTTGGCGTCAATACGATATAGAGAAATACTTGAAAACACAAAAGAAAAAGCTAACACTCAAAGACATAACAATTCTTCTCTTCTAAAAAGGTTTTATGAGATTTTTTACTAGTGATTCATATGGATTCCTATTAAAGATCGGACATTTGGATGACTTATGATTTGCAACAACCCAGTTTGAGAGATTAAGGATAAGAATGTAATTAATACAAGATATTATAATTTTAGACCTAGAAAAATCAAGTAAGGACTTGGTTGAATAAATTTCTAAAACTATTATAAAAAAACATATGTGATATTTTTCTATTTATAGGTTATTAAGTTTTTTTTTTTAAAATAAAATGTTATGCCTCGTATTTTGTAAGTTATAAGTTGTACAAATGTTACATAATATATGATACAGAAAAACACTTGAAGACAAAAAAGAAAGAACTAGTACTTATAGGAATAATGACCCCTCTCTTCTAAAACGATTTTATGAGATTTTTCACTAGTGATTTGAGTGGATTACTGTCAAAGATTGAACACTTGGACAATTTATGATTTGCAACAACTCAGATTTAAAGAAGTTGATCAATCCTAAAAAGAAAGATCTAATCTTTAGGTAATTTTCGTTCAAACTCTAGATTATCTAACAAGATCATTGTGACTCCTATAAAAAAAATTAAATTATTATTTACATTGCATTTATATTTTAGGAAACCTAACAACAATGACATTTTGGATTGACTTAGGTCAACTAAGGTTAACCCACCCAATGAGTGTCATGGGTTATAGGACAACCAAGTTTAATAACTTTGCCTTTTGAAATCTATTTTTATTTAATTATCACTACCAAAATATTGGCAAATACAAATAGAAACATTGATGAAATTTTTACGTTGATAGATTGCAGTGAACTTTACCTACAGAATAATCTCTTGCTGCATCCATCGATAAATATCAACAAAAATATTCTTGTATATACCGACGCAATTACAGTGGGAAAAGAAGAAATTAAAAAAACTAAAAAGTACGATAACATGTCATTTATACAGACAGAATTATAGATAGAATTCCATCAGTTAATTCCATTCGTAATGTCGTCGATAATATTTATTTTATGACCTAGCCAACAACCCTCCTCTTCCTTCCCCCATTTATTCTTCTTCTTCCTCCCAGCTTTGCAACAAATAACACCCCCTATTTTATCACAAATTAACCTCCTTCCATATATTTAGCCACCGCAACACTCAGTTTGTCATCATCTTTATTCTGATTCAAATTTTATTGAGGACTCCCCACATCAAGTAAGAAAACCTACCTATTTCTTGTTTGAACTTAATTTTAAAATTTAATTTTTATTGCATATTTTTGTAGTATATGTATTTGATTTTGAGTGTTTACTTTTTTTATAGCTTTTTCTCAAATAAATTTGTTGTATGAATGTATAATTTGTACATGTTAGAGTTCATTTGAGATTTTGAATTTTTTTTTGAATTGATGAAATTTATTTTGAATTTTTAACTTAGGTGTTTTGTAATGAAATAAATAATGGCTTATTTAACGGGTCTGTTTTATATTTTTTTTCAATTTTATTATTGATTTGAAAGTTTTGGTAAATGTATAGGAATTTGGATTTATGTAGATCATTGATAATGGATTAAGAGTACTATTAAAACAAATTGAATAAGTTTGAGTTAAACCAATATTAGCTAATTTATTTAGTTTACATAATTAATTAATAAATGTTGTCGTCAATATTCTATATAGGTTTGATATAGGTAATGGATGATCGTTTATGGATGTATCAAGATTTTCCCAAAGGTTGCACATGATGGATTATTGTAATGATGTTGAGGGTTTTTTTATTAATTATGCACTATCTAATATGAGAAATATTAATGGAGATGATATTAAATGTTCATGTAAGAGGTATAAGAATAAAAAGTTTATTGGACCAGATGTTGTAATAATACATCTTCTACATAAAGGGTTCATGGAAAAATACTTATATCTTTATCTTTTGAAAGATTCCAACAAATCATTATGGGATGAATGCATAAATCACAGTAAATTATCGGTCGTTGCATAGATGTTTACCATCAAGTCAAATCATAGGTTGAGTGAGACTGATTATGATAGAATTGTCGAATAAAAGAAAAGTATTTTACCTAAAGAGAATAAGTTAAAAGATAAATTTTATGTTGCTAAATCCATGATAAAACTACTCAGCCTAGGATACCAGAAAATCAACATGTGTCAAAACTTCTGCATGTTGTACCACCTTAAAAATACAGAGTCGACTGAGTTCAAAACATATGGGCGTGCTCGTTGTAAACCAGAACTAGTAGTGGAAAGACTTTTGTTGCACATTGAAAACTTAGATACTTCTCAATCACACCTAGACTGCAAAGGTTATTCATGTCTCCAAAGACTGTCGAGCACATGACACAATGGATGGAGTGATGGTGCACCCTTTCTATGTTAAAGGCTTGCAACATTTTAATATGGTGCATCCTTATTTTTAATGGAATCAAGGAACATGCATCTTGGGTTATGTATAAACGAATTCAATCCATTCGAGTCATTTGTTACTCCTTATTCTTGCTGGCCGGTGATAATCATGGTTTATAACTTACCACTAGGGATGTGTATTGATTAGTACTTAAAGTGCATTTTCATTAAGGTTTTATATCATCATATTGTACTTAAAGTATCATTAAATTTCCTAACTTAAGCATGTTTTATAATAACAAGTCTGATAATATAAAATATATTTAATTTATGGTAAATGCTCATTTTAAATGCAAGCATATCTCACAATTTAAAGGATTAATTGATGTGTTTAACTATTGAAAGTGAAAAGACAAATAGAGGGCTAAGCTTAAAAAAAAGATGCTGGTTCAATTCAAACTGGAACATCATTCGGTTATTGGATCATAACTAGAGTTCAAGATTCAAAACGACCGTTTTCAAGTTCAAATTGTAGCAACAAAAAAGAAGTCAGAATTTGTCCTGCAGCCTAGATACTATTAAGTGTTCAGCCCATATCTTGAGTTCTAGAAGTCCAAATGAGCTCATTCTTGTTTTGTTGGAAAGCAGAGACAAATTCCCAAAACTTTCATGAAGACTATATGTTCAAATTCTGATATTAATAATAACGTTTTGTTCAGACAAGAATATAATGGTTGTCACCAAGTCAAGAGCTGACCACCCACTCAATAATTAGTCATCAAATCAATAGTTCCGAATTTTAGCCTATAAAAGGAGGCATTTGCCATACATTTAGACATCTTGGTGTTCAGATCAAGATCACTCTCTCTCTCTCTTTGTATTTTAATGTTCAAGTTTTATTTTATGTTATATTAATCTCTTATTTATACTTTTCATTTCATTTTCTTTACTTAGTTAATGTATATCATTATTATGTTTTTATTTTGTTTATTTATGTTTCTCTTCTTCATTATGTTTAGCTAAGTTAATTTTGTCAAGGTGAAAAAGACACACTAATGGTATAAGAATAAATATAATATAAACTCAACAATTTTGTTAAGGTGAAAAGGGTACACTAATGGTATAAAAATAAATATAATATAAACTCAACAAGGACTTTAATGTTTGATACTAACATGTTTTATATTTGTTATCTTACTCACTCGTAATACTTTGCTTGTTAAATGATTAATCTAGATTTGTGTTGAACAATCCTTGGTACAATAAATACTTGGCACTTTCATAGCCTACTATATGGTATAACCGACACTTGTGCTATGAAAGGACCTTGATTTGTTGTTAACATAAGTTATCACCATGAATACTTGACCACAATTACAAGCATTGACATTACTCAAATAAGATAATTAATATAATCATGTTAATAATTTATAATTCGATTGGAACCTTCTTTGTGTGTGGTTTCCAGTTGAGTAATAAAAAGAGTTTATACTATACATATTTGAAATATCATTAGTGGATCCTCTAACCATGACAATTGTTTTATCCTTGTTTAATCCTTACATCAATATCACATCTCAAAAGTTCTCTTCAATTCCTTTTCATTTATTGTTTATAATTTTATATAGTTCACCTCCATGTGGTTCGACCCCGGTCTTGCTGGGTTATTTATTACTTCAACACTCCTGCACTTGGGATAAGACATCAATCTTTTGATCATATCATGTATAAGGCCGGAGTTCATGTTTTTATTTACGGTTATAATCGGTCCTAATAGTCTTAGTCAGAATATAAATGTTTGTCTTTGACTGTTGATTGATGAGTTAAAGTAGTTGTGGTCATCTAGGACTTTGACTTATGATGTATCGATGAAACAAAATTTTTAGATGAAGGTAGTTTTGATGTGGATTATCAATGATTTTCCTGCGTATGGAATGATTTCTAGTAGAAACATGCATGAAAAATTAGTATGTCCATATTGTAAGGAAAATAACAAGACATTCACGTTAACAAATAACGGCAAAACATTTTTTATTACCACCGATAGTTTTTGTCGGTAGAGTTAAAAGGAATGTTACACTACCTCTACCATCAGGCGAAGAATTATATGACATGGTATCGCAGTACGATGACATTGTCTTTGATTTTAAATCTAGTAAGTAGAATTTTTCTGATTTTAGTTGATTTATAATTGGGTAAAGCGATGTATTTTCTGAGAGCTTCTTTATTGGAAGACCAATCTCCTCTGTAATAATCTTGATGTCATGCACAATGAAAAGAATGTGTTTGGAAATATTTTTAACACAATTATGGATGTGAAAGGGAAGACAAATGACAACATGAAGGCTTGAATGAATATACTTTATTTTGTCACCATAAAAATATGGAGTTGGTTTTTAATGGGTCACGGGTCACAAAGCCCAAAGCCAACTTTGCCTTAGATAAGAATGCACATCTATTGGTCTACCAATGACTCAAGAGTCTAAGTTTTTCTGATGGATATGCTTCGAACATATCTAGATTGTGAATTTGGAGGATTACAAATTGTATGGAATGAAGTGTTATGACTGCCATGTATTTATACAAATACTCATTCAACTAGCTTACTAGGATTTGTTGTCATAGGGGATATGTGATGCACTCACTAAGATCATTCACGTTTTTAGAGATATATGCTTTAATAAGTTGCAAACACACACATAAAGAGGCTTGAAACAAATATCATCCAGACAATCTGCAAACTTGAGATGATATTTTCTCCATCGTTTTTCGACTCAATGAAGCATTTACCCATATATTTATCGGTTGAGGAAAATATTGAAGGCCTAATCCAATATAGATGGATGCATCCATTCGAGAGGTTAGATATTACATATACATCAAAGCCTCATATTGAGGTTTATGTTGTTGAAGAGATCTCAACATTTATCTTGTACTATTTCGAGCCTCACTTGAAAACAAGAATAAACCACATTTTAAGGCATGACAACAGTGAGGAAGTGTCTTTGAGTGAGAACTTGTTAATATTTTCTCATCCTAGACGACCTTTATGAAAAAATACCGCAAGGGGAAGATACTTGAAAAAAATTGAATTCAGACACGCACATAATCATGTGTTATTTAATTGTGATGAACTGAGACCTTTTATTCAATAAATATAATAATTAACATGTTACTTTTAAATAATTTATCTCTTATACTATCATAAATTGATAAATTATTGAATTCCTCATAAGCAACATGATCAATTTTTATTATCCAAAAACTCACAGCTGACTAAATTCTAATTTTTTTTATTACAAGATGAATAATTTTTCATGTGGTTCATAACACATGTAGGGACTGCTTAATTATTCTTATCTCTCAAAATACTTAATTTCATTACATATTTCTTGTTAACTGTTAATTGTTGTAATTTATGTATTGGGTTTATCAATTGAGTGAGAATGTTAGTGCTACTTTGAATTTACTAAGTCTGAGTCCTTAAAAAAAGGTGAAGTGCTATAATAGGTATTTCATCAATGAACTTTTTTTTTTTTTTCATATTGAAGAGTATGGTCAGAGTAAAAAGACATATAACAGTGGAGTATATGTGTTAAATGATCGACTTCTAATGAGTTCAAAGTTGACTACTATAAGAAGTTAGAAAAGGTTATTGAGTTGCAATATCATAGAGATCAGAATATAGTTATTTTTACTTAAATCCTATTGATATGATATCACTAATAGAGAGTAGATCCCCATCATGGTTTGGTCAAATTTATTACACAGGCTAGACTCTGTAACGTCAATGATGTCTTTGTTTTCGCCAAGCAATGCCATCAAGTTAATTTCATATACACTCCTTCCTTTAGAAAGGATCGTTTGAGAGTTGATTGATTATCCATAGTAAAAACCAAATCCAAGAGTCATGTCTAGGTTTTTTAGGATGATAACAATGAAGTAACTATGGGAGATTATGTCTTACAACTTGATGGGTTAATTGATCCATATCGAGTTACTCTGTTTACCGACTTAGAAGAAAACTCAAATTTTTGTGTTAGTGAGGAGACTTTTGTTGATGTTGATATTAAGTAGTTAAATGATATTTTAAGAACCATTTGACATACAAAAATCGATGAAGATGATAATAGCGATGAAATCTATGTAAAAGATTGTGATGAAGATGACGAAGATGAAATTGATGAATAAGAGAATTTTGATTAATATGTAATGAAATTAACTTTAATGTAATGAAAATGACATCAATTTATTTTTACATGATAGGGAAACATTTATTTTCTATGATTTTATTATTATACATAGAACTGTTGTTATTGTATTGTGCATGTTATTGTGATTTTGAGTATTTTCAGGAAGGATAAATAATGAATACAAATACAATTTGGCCACAAAAACTCTTTTATACCAATGGCATTACTGAAAAAAATGTAAAATGCCAACTTATACACCAATGGATTGAGATCATCAGTATGTTCCTGAGAGCTTGAGAACTGTTCACTTCTCAATGATATTGTTCATGATGTCCATTACATACGGGATCATCGACGGTTAATGACCATCGATATTTTCCCAAGACCTTTGGAACTATTTACTTCTCGATGGCATTGCTCATAATGTCTATTACATACGAGATCACCGATGGTTAATTTTTATTAGTGTTTTTCAAATAGCTTTGGATTTGTTCACCTCTTAATGACACTATTCATGATGTTCATTACATACGGGATCACCAATGATTAATGTCTGTCGATATTTTCTTGAGAGCTTTGGAATCGTTCACTTCTCAATGACACTATTAATTACTGTTCCTTTAAGACAAAATCACCGACAGACTGAAAAGTCATCGATAATACTTGGGGGGTTTCTGAATATTTTCAAATAAATTGAAAATTTCAATTAAATATTCTAGGAAAAATCATAGATAAACAATGTTAAAAATACATTAAAATCCATAAATTAATAGTTAATTATCCGTCGGTAAAACCATTGGTAAAAAAACCCCAAATTAAAAGACCAGAACCCCTAATTTAATAACATACATGCCTTTTCTTCTTCTTCTTCTTCTTCTTCTTCTCCTCTCTTTCTCTTCTGCAAAAAACACTAACGTCCCTCTCTTTTTTTCTCTTCTCTCTTCAACTCCTCTTCTCTTCTCTTTTCCCTTCACAGTTTTTTTGTCAGTTAACATATTTTATGAATTTGTTTGTTTTTTCTCTTTTCAGCTTCACTAACAATGAAATTAAGGTAAGATCTTTATTTTTTTTCATCTTTTTTTTGTGTTTTTTACATTATATTTGTTTTTGTTTTTAATTTTTCTGTTCTTAATAATGGTATGAATGTTGTTGTTGAAATTGTTTTCATATGAGAACAATGGTGTTGAATTTTAGTTGGATTTGTTTTTTATTTTATTGTTCAATTTCAATTAAATGTATAGGATTGATTTTAATTATAATTAGTTAATGATATTGTATTAAACATTAATAAATTTTAAATATTCTTAGTTAAGAATAATTAATTATCATATAATTATAATTATAAGTTCAATTTCAATTACAAGTTAAAGTTATAAATTTAGATTGATTTTTATAGGATATACTATATAATATTATTATGATAGTAATTGTATATATAACCTAATTATAGAAAAGAAGCTTTGCTATTTATAAAGTGAAACTCTAGTTAAAAAGTAAAGATTCAATAATTAGGTTTTGCTATAATAAATATATGTATTAATAAAAAACCAACTTAAAAAAACAATTTAAAAACTAGGTTGAGTACAAGTTGAATGAACTCTTTACTTCATGTCAAGGAAACAAATTGATAAAATCAATTGGTTTGTAGCAATCAAATTTAAATTATTGTGTATTTGCAAGTAAAGAAATTTTGGGTAGTCTCTTGTATAAATGAGGTATTGTTGATTTTTTTTATATAATAGGAATTGTTCATGGTATCTTAATCCTTTAATTTGTATAAATGCATAGGAGAAAGTCAATAACATGTCGTATAGACAAGATCACTGTTAATTCTTCTAACAACACTTCTAATAATAATGAGTCATTAGAAGGAAAAAAAAAACCCACTATCAACGCGGGCTCATCATGTGTGATGCCGCCATGCCAATGAGGGGTCCTTTCAGAGCAGGATCCATTTACTAGGAAGTACCATGCCCAGTAGAAGCCTAACCTTTCAATGTAAGTTTGTTTTCCTTTCATCCACTACTAAAAAATAAAGAACGTGTTAATAATTTTGGAAAAATTAATTTCAATTAACGAATGCAATTTCAGGTTTACAAATATTATGGCTATCCAAACCATAACATTAGCGATGAAATCATCGATGAAAGTGTCATTATTTCAATGGAGTCAGGTTTCTATAAATCCTGAATGGAAACCCATGATTAATTCATGGTTCAGAAGGTTTAAGGTTAATATTAATTTAAATAATTTTTTTTTATGTTAATTCAATTATTTTATTAATATTATTGAAATTATTCTTTTACAAATTTAAACTGCAAGAAATTTTTTTACTGGGATAGAGCAGACAACGTTGTTGTCAAGAGGGTCTAGAAGAATTACACTACAATTAAATAAGATTGAAATCAAGATAATTTTTTTTAATCTAAATTTTAAAATTTTCTATTTCACTTATTAACAGATAATTCATTTGTACCATATAGGCTATGTGATTTTTGGTATAATGTGCAAAAGAAAGAAAGAAAAAATATTTGAAAGAAAGAGAGCTTCCATGTTGGAATAACATGATGATTTAGAAGGATTTAAGACCTTCTTACATCCACAAGGATGTTTGGGCAGAATATATTCAACATGTAATGTCTGAGCGTTTCATGTGACGGTCACAATCTAGCTCAAAGAACCAAAATTGGCGAATTCAAGGTTTCATTACCACACACTAGCGGATTCATTTTGTTTGCTTTGCATGCAAAGCGGATGGTAAGATTCTTTTTTTAACACATTCATTTTTTTAATTTTTTTTGTTTTATATTAATATGTTTAACTAGCAACATTTTTCTCTTGTAGACTACAGTTTTTAGACATAAACCGTTTGATGGAGCTTTTTGTAGAATGCACGTGTGAAATGATGACCGTAAAAAAATGGTGTTCATCTTGTGGATAGCCGAGCTCAGCACTTTGTGGCATGTTGGATTTCAACAATTTCTTTTCTTAAATTAATATTTTTTTGAATTTGTTGACTTGTTTTAAGATACATTTAAATCTTGGTTGAAGGAGAGATACATGGATGATCTTTCAACTCATCTAGAACTCAATCTAGATTTATGGTTGGAGGTAGGATCGTTCGGTGGACTTGATAAAAATCAGGTGTACGATATCTCAAATACTATGGCCGAGGAATTACGAACAACCCGAAGTGTTTCAACCATTGGATGCTTGTAATTGGTTTTGAGCACTCAAACTCCAGAGTTCGAGATGATTTTAGACCAACAAGTTCAAACTCGGTCGGCTTATCTTGTTGCTGAGATAGAATGACTCAGTGCTGAGGAGATGACCGAACTCCATCGATTGGTAATGGAGATAAAATCACAGATGAGTTGTACATGTGCTCTCTTTTATTGGCCCCACGGTCTAGG
>Ga0307509_10008774_pt1 | contig 12782 bp, 16 predicted proteins | sample 10_EM_MG_FD_202245 | JGI IMG/M metagenome (GOLD analysis project Ga0307509, IMG submission 202245) | Populus trichocarpa ectomycorrhiza microbial communities from riparian zone in the Pacific Northwest, United States - 10_EM | ecosystem: Host-associated > Plants > Roots > Unclassified | place...
CTCGGAAAGAAGAACACTCTCCTGAATATTCAAGAGAGACCAAAGACGATATTGATAGTCTAATATAACCACGTAAGTAATTCGTTACCTGTTGCATAAATAATCGCACCTGTATAGGATTGTTACACTTGTCCAAAACTTGGACGTGAATCATATATCTCAGTCAGAGACAATTGATTCAGGAAGCGCATGGAGGCGCCAGATTTCTTGCACGAACGTCAAGGCTAGTTCCTGAATATGTTCTTCAGTCCTTAGTGGGATGAAGTGTGCCATCTTGGAGAACCTGTCTACGATAACCCATATCTTCGTATGCCCATCGGACTTTGGTAAGCCAACAATGAAGTCCATGGATATTGCCGTCCATGGTCTTATAGGAACTTCTAAGGGTTCTAGGAGTCCATACTTCTTATGCCGGATGACTTTATTACGTTGACATACATCGCATGAGCGAACGTAATCGGTAATGTTTGCATCCATCTTCGGCCAAAAGAAGCTAGCCCTAACCCTACCAATGGTCTTGTATGTTCTGAAGTGTCCAGCAAGCTTTAAATCATGTTCTGCATCCATGATGGTTCGCCTTAGACTTTCATCCTTTGGAATGTACCACCTGTTCTTATATAGGAGCAAGTCCTTTTCGATAGTAAAATTTGTATCGACCTTACTATCGCCTTTGAGGAGTGCGTTTAGCGTTGCTAAATAGGTTTCATCACTATCTGCTGCCTTCATAAGAGCCTGATGAAACGTTGTTTGTAACCGAAAACCTTGGCAAGTCTGCAACACATGTAGTCGCAAGATGATAGGCTCCTCTCCAATATACTGTCCAGGGCGAAAAAATGTAAAAGGTTCAGAATTACTCCCCCCTTCAGGGCGGGAGTCCCTACGCCTCGAGAAAGCATCAGCCTTTTCATTTAACCGTCCTGCTCTCTAGATAACCTTAAAATTGAACGGTTGTAGAAACTCGGCCACGCGGTCTTGTCTGGGGTTTAGAGCCTTTGTAGTATTAAAGTACTCTAAATTCTTATGATCGGTATATCCCAATATCTGATCATCAACCGACATCAACATATATGCCTATTCTTTAAACACTGCCACTATTGCGGCCATCTCCTCATCATGGACGTCATAATTTATCTCTGCTTTGATGAGAAGTTGCTACTATGAAACGCTACAGGATGTCATTTCTCATCTTCACAGCGCTGAGATAATACGGCTCCTAACGCAAAGTCACTAGCGTCGGTTTCCAACTTAGTGGGACGAGTGTCATCAAAGTGTGTGCGAATTGGACCTGTGGTAAACATCTCCTTCAATTTGTCAAAAGCATCCTGACATGAAGGAGTCCATGTCCATTTGATACCTTTCTTTTTCAAGTCCATTAATGGTTTGGCTATTTTGCTAAAACCTTTTATGAACTGACAATAGAAATTGGCAAAGCCTATAAAGCTTTGCATATCGACGACCTTCTCAGGCGTTGACCATGCCCGGATCTCTTCAACTTTTGTACTTGTCATAGAGATTCCTCTCTCGGATATCTCATACCCAAGGAACTCTACTGCCCGTTGATGGAAGCTTGATTTCTTAATGCTAACGCAAAGGCGTGCCTTTCTCAGCCTTTCCATGACCCGCCTTACCAGGGCGACATGTTCTTCAACCATCTCCGTATAGATTAATATATCATCCATATAGGCCATGACTCCGACATCTAACATGTCACAGAATACATCATTTATCATACTCTGGAACTTTGATGGTGCGTTGCATAACCCAAAGGGCATCACGCTATACTCATAAACACCATACTTGGTTTTAAAAGCGGTCTTCCATTCTTCCATTCTTCACCTTCCGCCATGTGGATAAGGTAATAGCCATTCTTCTGATCCAATTTTGTGAAGATAGTGGCTTTACCGAGCCTACTTCTAAGCTCGCTCATCAAGGGCAATGGATACTTATTCTTGATAGTAATCTTGTTTAACCCTCGGTAATCAACACATAACTGAAGCGTTCCATCACGCTTCGGCACAAATAATATTGGGGCGCCTATTGGAGAGGCAGATCTTCTAATTTTTCCAAGGTCTTCCATTTCCCTAATATAATCTCAAGTTCGTCTAATTCCTTCTTAGACAAGGGATAGATAGGCCCATCTGGTAGTTTGGCCTCAGGAATCAAGTCGATGCGAGGATCGTATTTACTATGCTCAGGTAAAGCATTGATTTTCTCCTGACTGAATATATCTGCATAGTCTCTATATTCAGGGAGAATCTTAATCTTGATGTTCTCGCCATCTTCATCAGTGTAAAGGGCCATGCCCATGACAAAGATATTGTCTGGGTCTTCGGCTAAGAGTTTCTCTTCTGGAATGAACTCTAAGCGCCTTTCCATCCTTTGGCAGTGGGCTTACAATATTCTGATCGCCACTTAAGACTGCCCTGCTCCCAGTTAATGTCTGGGTTGTGGTCCTTTAGCCACGACATTGGCAGATAACCATTCACTTTGCCTGCCGGCATATCTGCGACTGCAAATCGCATTTTATTCATATGGTCTCCTGTGTACATATCCACGATTGGTATAGTGTAGACCTCAGCCGGAAATGTGGTTTCCACTCGCATCTGAAATCGGTGTCGGTTCCTTCCGACGTACACAAGTTACTTGGGCATTCTTAACCCAATCACTGCTTAATACAGCCCCAGTAGCGCCACTATCTAACAATAAGAGGGCTTCACCACTTAGTCTCTCTTGATTGTTGCTCCATTCCAGTCTCACTCTCACATGAATTGATCTTGTATGTGGCGGTGGGCCTGCAAGCCTCAACTGCTTATCGGGTCTCTTGTCCCTAAACATTGCGGTTAGTAAATTTCCAGAAGAATTTGGTATGGTTTTACAATAGCTAATGAATGTCACTTGCCTTTCGACATAAGAGTGACCACAACGGGTTGTGAATAACTTTTATCTCTTGATAAATTTTACGGGGTTTCAATAGCTTGGCTGTTTACTATCACGCCAGCATTTTTTTGGGTATTCAACCCTCCTCTGGTATACTTGCACAATAACTTCAATTGCTAAGTCAAGTCCAGCCTGACGAAATCATCATAAAACCCAACCAAATTCAATCCAAAATTCCAAAGAATATGAGATAGGCAAATAACACTTTCGCAAAATGACATAACAAAATAAAACAAAAGCGCAAAACAAAGTACCATAACCATTCCCAATATAACAAAAGAAACCCAACCAATCTCGCAATCCCTATAGCCAGATATTAGTTTCAATATGTTGTACCTCTGGTGGTGAACATTACTGCTTCATTTCCGTCATCTATCTCATCAGCCCTTCTAGACACTAGAGTAGAGTTAGCTTTTGCATTCCTATCACCTCTTGGGATAGATCTTACCTTGCCGTCCATATCAGTATCAATCTGGAAGATATTCAAATCTGGAGGTGGTGATCTGCGGACCTTGGCTACAACTTGCTTAACAGCAGGTTTCGGAGCAGCTTCAATGCGTCGTGATTTCGGGACTTGGGTGGCTTTATATCCAGCTTCACCGGCGCCTCGCTTTCGAGTAATTCAAGTGGACGCAACAACTAGAGTCGCTGAAGAACACTTTGCCCGGTAGTGACCGGCTTGTCCACATCGAGAGCATTGATTCAACTGTTTGCGTTTGTCAATCAGAGTCTGAGGAATATAACCATGCATTTTCGTGTACTCTGTTGCTTGAGGTCTTGAAGACTCAAACGCATGGTTGCGCGGTTTCTGTTGGTCTGGCCCCGGGCTTTGCCTATCCTTTCGCTGTCTCTTAGCGGATGATTGTCGATCATCGCTCTTTGCCCGCTTGGAGAGATATTTTTCCCTTGTTACCCTACGGTTAAAGGAAGCAAGCTCTTCCAACTAATGACCGGTTTGATGGAGAAGATGGATATATTCGACATGTTCGTCGGGAAGTGGAGTTTTCAAAGACCATGCATTGGGAAGATCTGTAGTTATACCTATGCCGGCTTTGTCTTTGACAAAATAGCCGCTAGACCCCAACTCTAATGCTAGTCTCATCAGCTTGTCACAAAAGTGATCCATCTTACGGGACTTCATAGTCAAATCATTCCACTCTCTCTGAGCGCGATCCGGATCAGAGTGTGAACCAAAACTTGACACCAGCCGTTGCCGAAAACCTTCCCAAGTGCGAAGGACATTTTTCGGGTCGAAGGGAATACCTTCTCGGCGGGCACCGTCTGCACTAACGTAAGGGTGTATCCACTGCTACCATTTTTTGGCAGGACCTTGTAGAAGGGGGATTACCAAACTGACTTTATCCCAATCCTTGCGGAGGGATTCCCTAAAGTAGTCCAGTTTGATTTCGCAATCCTGTATGAAGCGTTGAGTATCGGTAGAGTCACCTTTGAACGGATGGACCCCTAATTTCTCAGGTTTCTTCTGTCGATACACTGGCTTCTTACCCTTGCGTTGTTTCTGAAGATACTCAGCAAGCTGATGACACCGTGTATCATACTTTTCCTTCTTCGCATCATTCCAGGGGGACTTGCCTCTTCGTAGGTATTTCCGCAGATCGGGAAGGGAGCAGTCAGAATCGCCATCTGACGAGGAGTGTGAATCACCCGGATCTCCACCGCCTCCAGCGTTTCCACAACGGTGAGGAATATTTCCTCTACTGCCACCTGCGTTGCCGCTAGGGCCTCCTCTAGGGGAATCCTACGCAGTAAAACCATCTTTGCCCGGCACATCTTCGTCTATTCTCTCAGGTAATGGGTTAGACGGTGGGGGAGGAGCTTGTTGGCTAGCGGCAAGAGTGTTAACTGCATAGTCGCTTAAAAAATCAGGGCAGTTACTATGCCTAGTGTGCCTCACACTCTCACAGTACCCGCATCGGTTCCGTTTTGACTTTGGCAGAGGAGCATTGTTCAAAGGTCTCCCCCAAATCTTGATCAGCTCAAGGTCACTCTTGAGACATGGAAACCTTTGCGCATAACGAATTGCACTTCCTTCGGCCACAACCATACAGTCAGGGGAACAAACACCAGCAGGCGCTGGCGGCTCTGATCTTCGGCATAACTGGGAGGTCCAGCATTACCCGAAGGCTTTGCTGATGCGGGTGGTGCTATTGCCGAAACAAAGGCACCTGGGACTTATGCAGTAGTGGGTAGCCGGGTTTGCCCTGCAACCCCAAAGGGGGGTTCTTGTTTGATACGAATCACCGGCGTATTTTGTTCCACTACCTGAGGGGCCAGTAGGGTCAACGATCATGGTAACGGGGAGGGTGTTGCGGGGACAGCCTCCGGAGGTAGCGGCTGACGAGAATTCTGTCTTGATGATCTCCGCCAGGAGATTGAGCCAGATTTGGTAACCCCGAGAGGACGTGACAATGGCCTGACGTTTTTGACCAAAGGAGTTGTTCCCCGTGATCGGACAACCTCACTGAAGGCCACTTCGAGATGGGGTTCGATGTTCATGTCCTTCGGCTACCTGCTTTTGCAATTCCGCAAGCTGCTCTTGCTGTGCGATGAATTGTCTACCCATCTCATTCAACCAAGGTTGATATTTCTCATTAATCATGCAGGCTGCGACTTCAGCAGCATAATGAGGAGGGGGTTCTATTGCCAAGGGAAGGGCAGGGGAAGCGTTCATGACCACGTCATTCTCAGCGTCAATGGAGTACGCCTGGGCAGGAGCCTGTTCCAAGGCGTCTACCCATTTCCGAATCATCTGATTGGACTTAGCTAAATGGCAGAAGTTTTGTCGCTAGTATTCCTTCCAACGAGTAGCATTTTCCACGTTCTCAGTTTCAAATGCATGCTGATGCTCTTCAGCAAGATTGAGGAGGTAGCTTTGTGCATCTTGCATCTGCCGTGTGATTTCCTCAATTATGTATGGTTCAACGAGATCTTATGTGAAATCAGCAAAAGTCATCTGCCGTTGTCTATTCTGGGGTATTCTCCGTCCTACTGAGGGGTCATGAGTGAAACTTTGGAGGAAGGCGCAAGGGTCTTCAATCTCCATCTCTCTGACTGTACGAGGTATTTCACTCTCAAAGGTAGGGTCATTCTCAATGTCATATGTCAGGAGCTGCTGGATGGGCCGCCAACCTAATCTCTTCAGGTCTGCTCTTGGAGCGGTTCGAGATATTTCTCGTTCAGTACCAGTCATGCCCTCAGCACGAGAATGAAACCGGGACACAGCCATCGTTGAAGACATTGTTCGTTCCACCAGACGCTTCTTGTACCAGACAAGCCACTTGTCATCAAACAATGTCCAAACTGTGGGCTAAAACAACAATTCTCAGAAGAGAGTTAAGCGAGTGCGCTTAACTATATACTGTAACGGGGGCACCCTGGAGAGAGGTGAACTCTAAGGTTGCGACCCCATCAAACACTCAAAGTAGAAGATAAAGATAAGGCAAAATAATTCACAACAATCAACGGTAAAACTTAATATAGTTATGCTCGAAGCTTCAGTCAATTTAGTTCTCAGAAGGGAAAGTTGCTTGTTGAAGTAGAATGCCAAACGCTTACACTTAAGTAGATATCAGATTTAAGCCTTTGACATTCACCACTAGTTCCGACCTTGTGCGAGCACCCTGTCCTGCTTAGGGTTCGTCCGAGGTCTACCCTCCATCAGGATTTATCCTACCGGAAGTGTCGGAACAAATCGGGTACACTTAACTCCGTCAATAGCATATGAGTTACTGCAATGCATCTTCAATACAACCGCAGGTGGAAAAACTCTTCCTAACGAAGTTAGACTAGTGGCTAACTGTTATGACAACAACCAGAGTCAATACCTAGGTGGTGGACTCACTGGCCAATTGGCAGTTTCGTCTATACAAGCTATGCAGTCCATGATTTAATCTACACGACTGTTCAATGTGATAAATTGAGATGCAAGCTCCCCCGGTGAGATGTAGCCCAGGGTTGGCTAAGTGGGTGGTACCCATAGCCAGCCTTTCGGGACATGCTCTACCGTGACAAGACTCATACCTCTAGAGTTCAATAACAACCCATAGTAATGCTACAAATCAAGGGGAGAAGGTCCGAGCCAGTTACTGAGGTATTTGTCTCGAAAGCACCTTGGCCTTCTGAGACTACCTGAGCACCACTAGAAAGACTACCCTGTTACCCGTAGGTTAGAATAGACTCCTAGGTGCCCCAGAGACCATATATGGGCGACCTCCATTTTGGCGGTGACCTATACTCCCCTTATATATCCTGCGAACCACATTCAGTCAGACGGACGGCGACGATGTACACGGTGTTACGGCAGCCGCTCCCATGACCTCTTTGACTAGCAAACAAGCCACTATGCAGCCATCTGCCTATGACGCGCTATCCCAATGCTAGGGCAAGAAGGTGGTGTTAGCAAAACCCGCCCAAGTTCAATAGTATGTTCGGGCCACCCTTACATAGGCGTGGGGCCTCCCACGCAGATGCGTGTGCGCCCAAGAACATCTAAGAGCTCAAAGAATGTGAGGCAATCGACCTCTAACTTCTAGGATGACTTTGCTGGTGAAGGTAGGGTAACTTGGACTCCTCAGTAGGGTAACTGGGGTCCATGGGCATAATGACGACCAAATGCCCACGGTAGGGTAACTTTGTCCTCTTATGCCATTAACTGCTCCGGGCGTCCTCCAGTCGACCCCACAGGTCGTCTCGGAGGTCCGTGTAACATTTCCATAATTCCCTTGACCTTATGCGAATGTTCTCCCGAAAGGTTACCCTGCCTTATAGAGTGCCCTAGGCTACTCAACTATTCCCTAGGCTTTGCCCTAGGTTAACCAGCTATTTGTTTTCAAGACCATACTACCTCTGGTTACCACTTGGTATACCATTTTGGGCTAAGGTGGTATGTTATTGTAGATATCTATTATCGGGTCGTTACACCATTCACTTTGCCTGCCGGCATATCTGTGACTTCAAATCGCATTTTATTCATATGGTCTCCTATGTACATATCCACCGTAGTGGTATAGTGTAGCCCTGAGCTGGGAATGTGGTTTCCACTGGCATCTAAAATCGGTGGCGGTTCCTTCTGATGTACACAAGGTACTTGGGCATTCTTAACCCAGTCACTGCTTATTACAGCCCCACTAGCGCCAGTATCTAACAATAAGAGGGCTTCACCACTTAGCCTCTCTTGATTGTGGCTCCATTCCAGTCTCACTCTCACGTGAATTGATCTTGTATGTGGCGGTGGGCCTGCAAGCCTCAACTGCTTATCTGGTCTCTTGTTCTTAAACATTGCGGTTAGTAAATTTTCAGAAGGATTTGGTATGGTTTTACAATAGCTAATCAATGTCTCTTGCCTTTCGAACCAAGAGCGGCCACAACGGGTCGTGAATAACTTTTATCACTTGATAATATTTACAGGGTCTCAATAGCTTGCCTGTTTACTATCATGCCCTCATGATTTCGGGTATTCAACCCTCCTCAGGTAAACTTGCAAAATAACTTCAATTGCTAAGTCAAGTCCTGCCTGACGAAATCAACACAAAACCCAACAAAAATTCAATCCAAAATTCCAAGCAATATGAGATAAGCAAATAACACTTTCGCAAAATCGGATAAGAAAATAAAACAAAAGCGCAAAACAAAGTACCGCAACCATTCCCAATATAACAAAAGAAACCCAACCAATCTCAGTATCCCTATAACCAGATATTAGTTTCAATATGTTGTACCTCTGGTGGGGAACATTACTGCTTCATTTCCGTCATCTATCTCATCAGCCCTTCTAGGCACTAGAGTAGAGTTAGCTTTTGCATTCCTATCACCTCTTGGGATAGATCTCACCTAGCCGTCGATATCAGTATCAATCTCCAAGATATCCAAATCTGGAGGTCGTTGTCTCCGGATCTCAGCTACAACTTGCTTAACAGCACCTTTCGGAGCACCTTCAATGCGTCGCGATTTCGGGACTTGGGTGGATTCGTATCCAGCTTCACCGGCGCCATGTTTTCAATTAATTCGAGAGGACGCAACCACTGGAGTAGCCGAAGGACACTTGGCCCAGTCGTGACGGGCTTGTCTACATCGCGAGCATTGATTCAACCCTTTGCGTTTGTTAATCATATTCTGAGGAATATCACGATGCATTTTCGTGTGCTCTGTTGCATGAGGTCTTGAAGACTCAGACGCATAATTGCGGGGTTGCTCTTGGCGTGGCCACAAACCTTTGGTATCCTTTCACTGTCTCTTAGCGGACGATTGCCTATCATCGCTCTTTTCCGGCTTGGAATGCTGTTTTTCTCTTGTAACCGTATTGTTAAAGGAAGCAACGTCTTCCACCTGATGGCCAGTTTGATGGAGGAGATTGATATATTCGACGTATTCATCGCGATGTGGAGTTTTCAAACCCCCTGCATTGTGCAGGTCTGTAGTTATAACTACGCAGGCTTTGTCCTTGACAAAATTGCCGCTATAACCCAACTCTAAAGCTAGTCTCATCAGCTCGTCACAAAAGTAATCGATCTTACCAGACTTAATAGTCAAATCATTCCATTCTCTCAGAGCGCTATCCTGATCTGAGAGTCCAGCAAAACTTGACACCAGCCGTTGCCGAAAACCTTCCCAAGTGCGAAAGACATTTTTCGGATCGAAGGGAATACCTTCTCAACGGGCACCCTTTTCGCTAACATAAGGGTGTATGTGCTGGTACCATTTTTTGCCGGGACCTTGAAGAAGGGTGATTATCAAACTGACCTTATCCCAGTCCTTGCGGCAGGATTCTCTAAAATGGTCCAGTTTGATTTGGCACTCCTGTATGAAGTGTTGAGTATCGGTAGAGTCACTTTTGCGCGGATCGATACTTAATTTCGCAGGTTTCATCGGTCGATGAGTTGACTTCTTACCCTTGCGTTGTTTCCGAAGATACTCAGCAAGCTCATGACACCGTCTATCATACTTTTCCTTCCTTACATGATTCCAGTGGGACTCACGTCTTCCTAGGAATTTCCGCGGATCGCGAAAGGAGGAGTCAGAATCGCCATCTGACGAGGAGTAGGAATCACCCGGGTCTCCACCACCCCTAGCCTTTCCACCACAGGGAGGAAGATTTCCTCCACTGCCACCAGCATTGCCACTATGGCCTGCCCTAGGGGAATCATACCCACTAAAACCATCTTCGCCCGGCACGTCTGTGTCTATTCTCTCAGGTAATGGGTCAGACAGTGGGGGAGGAGCTTGTTGGCTAGCGGCACAAGTGTTAGCCGCATAGTCACTTAAAAAATCAGGGCAGTGAATATGCCTAGTGTGCCTCACATTCTCACGGTACCCGTATCGGTTCTGTTTTGACTTTGCAGAGGAGCATCGTTCAAAGGTCTCCACCAAATCTTAATCAGGTCAAGGTCACTCTTGAGAGATGGCAACCTATACGCAGAGCGAATATCGCTTCCTTCGGCCACAATCCTACAGTCAGGGGAACAAGCACCTATAGGCGCTGGCGCCTCTAACCTTCGGGCAAAACTTAGACCTCCAACATTACCCGAAGGCCTTCCTAATACAGGTGGTGCTATTGCCAAAACAAAGGCACCTGTGACTTGTGGAGTCGTGGGTAGAGGGGTTTGCCCTGCTATTGCAAAGGTTCGTTCTTGTTTGATAAGTATCGCGGGCGTATATTGTTCCACTCCCTGAAGGGCAGGTACAGTCGACAATCGTGGTAAAGGGGAAGGTGTTGCGTTGACAGCCTCCGGAGGTGGCAGCTGAGGAGAATTATGTCTCAATTATCTCCCAGACGAAATAGAGTTAGATTTGGTAACCCTGAGAGGACGTGACGATGGCCAGAGGTTTTTGACCAAAGGAGTTGTTCCCCAAGAGCGGACAACCTCACTGAAGGCCACTTCGAGAAAAAAATGGGTTTGTCGCTCATTTGCTTCGGCCACCTTCTTTTGCAATTCCGCAAGCTGCTCTTGCTCTGCGATGAATTGTCTACCCACTTCATTCAACCAAGGTTGATATTTCTCATTAATCATGCAGGCTACGACTTCAGCAGCATAATGAGAAGGGGGTTCTATTGCCAAAGGAAGGGCAAGGGCAGCATTCATAACCACGTCATTCTCAGGATCAATGGAGTACCCCTGGGAAGCGGCCTGCTCCAAGGCTTCTACCAGTTTCCGAATCATCTGATCGGACATAGCTAACAGGCAGAAGTTTTTTCGCTGGTAGTCCATCCCACAATTTGCGTTTCCCATGATCGCAGTTTCAAATGCATGCTGATGCTCTTCAGCAAGATTGACGAGGTGGCTATGTGCATCTGGCATCTGGCGTTAGATTTCCTCAAGTATGTATAGTTCAACAAGATCTTGTGTGAAATCAGCGAAGGTCATCTTCGATCGTCTATTCTGGGGTATTCTCCTTCCTACTGCCGGGTCAGGAGTGAAACTTTGGAGGAAGGCGCAAGGGTCTTCAATCTCCATCTCTCTGACTGTAAGAGGTATTTCAATCTGAAAGGTTGGGTCATTCTCAATGTCTTATGTCAGGAGCTGCTGGATAGGCTGCCAACCTAGTCTCTTCAGGTCTGCACTTGCAGCGGTTCGAGATATTTCTCGTTCAATACCAGTCATCCGCTCAGGACGAGAATGATACCGGGTCACAGCCATAGTTGAAGACATTGTTCTTTCCACCCGATGCTTCTTGTACCAGACAAGCAACTCGTAATCAAACAATGCTCAAACTGTAGGCTAAAACAAGAATTCTCAGAAGAGAGTTAAGCGAGTGTAACGACCCTACGACAGGTAGCTACAATCTCTACCACCTTAGCCCAAATGCTACTTCAAGTGATAACCAGAGGTGGTATGGTCTCGTATACTTAGAATATATATTGCTGGTAAACCTAGGATAAGGCCTAGGGAATAGTTGAGTAGCCTTGAGGTACTCTATTAGGCAGGGTAACCTTGCGGGAAAACATTCACATAAAATCATGAGAATTATGGGGATGTTAGACGGATCTCCGAAACGACTTCTGTGGTCAACTGGAGGACTTCCTGAGCGGGTAAAGGCATAAGAGGGCAAAGTTACCCTACCTTGGGAATTTAGCTATTATGCCCATGGGTCCCAGTTACCCTACTGAGGAACCCAAGTTACCCTACCTTCACCGGGAAAGTCATCCTAGAACTTAGAGGTCGCTTTCCTCACATTCTATGGGCTCTTAGATGTTCTTAGGGGCACACGCATCTCCGCGGGGAGACCCCACGCCTGTGTAAGGGTGGCCCGAACATACTATTGAACTTAGGCGGGTTTAGCTAACACCCCGCTCTGGCCCCAGCGTTGGGACGGCGCGTCACAGGCAGACGGCTGTGTGGTTGCTCGTTTTTTAGTTAAAAGAGGTCAATGGAGCAGCTGCCGTAACACGGTATCGCTCGTCGCCGTCCGTCCGACGGAATGTCGTTCGGAGGATATATAAGGGGAGTATGGGTAACTGCCAAAATGGGGGTCATCCATATATGGTCTCTCGGGCATCTAGGAGCCTATTCTAGCCTACGGGTTGTAGGGTAGTCTTCATAGTGGCACTCAGGTAGTCACAGAAGGCCAGGGTGCTTACAAGACAAATACCTCAGTAACCAGCCCGGACTTTCTCCCCTTGATTTGTAGCATGACTATGGGTTGTTATTGGACTCTAGAGGTATGAGTCTTATCACGGTAGAGTATGTTCCAAGAGGATGGTTATGGGTAGCGCCCACTTAGCCAACCATCGGCTACATCTCACCGGGGGAGCTTGCATGTCAATTTATCACATTGGATAGTCGCGTAGATTTAATGATAGACTGCATAGCTTGTATAGACGAAACTGC
>Ga0307509_10008775_pt1 | contig 12782 bp, 17 predicted proteins | sample 10_EM_MG_FD_202245 | JGI IMG/M metagenome (GOLD analysis project Ga0307509, IMG submission 202245) | Populus trichocarpa ectomycorrhiza microbial communities from riparian zone in the Pacific Northwest, United States - 10_EM | ecosystem: Host-associated > Plants > Roots > Unclassified | place...
CTGACTCAGAGACAGTGGCGGAGCTGAAATCAAATCAAATAAACCAAATATAAATCAACTAAACATAGGAGATCCTGCACTGCCCGCTCCTGTGTACCGTTACCGGAACATGTACACATGTTACAGGCGTTCAGCCGTTGCCACCGAAGTCGTTTCCCCGCCGCTGTCCGGCGACGAGATGGACACAGGAACTGACGACAGAGAGGTCTCGCCCCCTCCTTCACCCACGCGCTCCCCCCAGTCGGTGTTCGAGGTGGCTACTCCCAGGGCCAGAAGGACAACGATACTTCCGGCCTCTGTGAGGTCCACACCAGGCACCTCTCAGCTGCCCCCCGTGGAGCCTCAGAGCCCTTCACCTATGAGCAGAAGCAACACGGGCCTGGCCCGCTAGTGCAGCACGACCGATCCTCTTGGGGAGGTGAGCAGGCCTCGCCCCCTCCTCCGAAACCCTTCACACTCGTTCAACACAAGTGCCTCGGGAGCTGGCATGTGTTTCTTTCTCTGTTCTGGTCGTTCACGCAAGTGGCCCACCCTCCGTCCATTGTCGCCCTCCCGGACCCTCCAGGCTGCAGGGGCAAACTCCCCTCGTTTAACATGTTTATTGTTTTTTCCGCTCCGACAACCGGTCACTGTAAGCCACGGGTTGTATTTTACGTTGATAGTTCCATCTTGGCTTCGGTTTCCCTCCTACCCCGCTTTTTCAGAAGGGGTGATGTTATGGCTTTGGACCTCTTCACCCCTGCCAGCATTTTTAACCCCTCCACCACTGGGTTCACGATAATCAACTCTTACAGCACCAAGGGCCGTTCTAACAATACTGGCTCTGTTCCGCCAGACATTATTTTCCCCTCCAGCCCCCTTCCCACCTTCACGCGGTGTGACTTGAATATCCACCACCCCACGGCTGACCCCCTCAGGACCTTCAAGGAGGTCGAGATTACCACCTCGTCCCCCTACTTCGACAGGGCCACAGACCTCGGATTCTCCCTCCTCAACACCCCTGGTGTGGTTACTCTGTTCTCTATGTCGCTCATTGGGCGCCCCAGGGTCCTCAACCTGGGCTTCGCCTGCCCCCTCCTTACACCGTACTTTACAGCGTGGTCCGACCCCCTTCCCTCTACCGGGTCTGATCATATCCCGATCCTCCTCCGCTTTGAGGCCCCCTTGTTTCGAGCTCCCCCCGCGACCCCCAATTGGGCCCTAACCGACTGGGGCTCCTTAGAATCCTCCTTGAAAGCTACGACCAGCTTGCTCCCCCCCCCCCTCCCCACCACGCGCTCCCTAGACATCTGGTACAGCACCAACCCAGGCAGGGTTACCTCCCAATTCGCGGTGCACACCCCACTGAAGAGGGTGACCTACCGTTCCAAACCTTGGTGGTCTGAGCTCTTGTCGATGCTGAGGAAGGCCTACTTCCTGGCCATCGAGAAAGCAAAAAGGGATCACTGGTCCTCCTTCCTGGCCTCAGCAACCCCGCAGAGTGTGTGGACGGCCAAGAAGCTTGCCGTGGGCAGTCCTACGCCCCACTTCCCACAGCTTCCGGGTGCCTCCACTCCACCGGAACTTAACCCGGCCCTCCGCAATCACTTTTTCCCCGGCCAGCCAGCCAGATTTCGTGACACTATCCTGCTCCCGTTCACGGAATGCCTCCCCTTGTCCCAGGATGTAGTCGGCAGGGCCCTTGCCCACTGCTCCCCAACATCGGCCCCTGGGCCTGATATGAACCCCAACTCCGTATGGAAAAGGGTGCACCGTGTGTCCTCTCACCTGATCCAGGACCTGCTTGCCCCTCTGGTGACCTACGGGTCCCACCCCCTCACCCTCAAGAGGGCCGATGGCATCGTGCTAGATAAGCTCGGGAAGCCCTCTTACGACTCCCCCTCGTCTTTCCCCGTTATAGTGTTGCTCCAGACCTTTTCAAAGATCATTGAAAGGATAATGCACTCTAGACTTTCCTGCGTGGCCCGTGCAACGGGCCTCCTCAATCCGCACCAGTGTGGTTCGCTGGCTGGTCTTTCGGCCTCAGACGCGGTCACCACCCTCACCCATGAGGTGATGACCCTCCAGATGGCTGCAAGGAAGGTCTCCACGCTTTTTCTCGACAGAAAGGGGGGTTTCGACAACTTAAACCCCTCCACTCTCTGCGGCATTCTTAGAGCCAATGGGGTCAACCCGTACCTTGTGTCTTGGACCAAGTCCTTTCTTACAGGCAGGTTGTGCCGGCTCCTATAGCAGGGATCCCCCAGAGTGTTCGCCCCGGTTTCCGTGGGCACCCCCCAGGGGTCCCCAGTCTCTCCACTGTTGTTTGTTATTTACGTTTCCCGTCTCAACTGCGAGATCCCCCATGGTCTCTCTCTTTCCTATGTGGACGACTTCGGCCTAACCGTCTCCTCTGCGTCCTATCGGCGCAACATCCAGATACTACAGAAGCAGTACGCGAGGCTGAAGACAAGAGGGTCCAGGGTGGGAGTCGGCTTCTCGGTCCCCAAGACGGAGCTGATCCACTGGCGTACGAACAGGGACAGAGACCGCATCTCCCATGCTCCGGTCCACCTTGACGGGTCGGTTTTCACACCCAAGGGCGAGGTCAGGTGGCCAGGCTACTGGTTCTCTCCCTCGATCTCCACTACCCCCCATTTCGTCAAAATGCTGGCCAAAGCCCAGGCGGCCTTCGTGGCGGTTAAGCAACTCTCCCCCCCAGGGATCGGCCTCCCGCCCTTCCTCTGCCATAGACTGGCCTCTTCCCTCCTCTTCCCCTTCCTCAGCTACGGCGCGGATGTCTTCATGCCCACCGTCCACATGATTAGGAAGCTCTCCGTGTTCTGGCACACGGTCCAGAGATGGACAACCAATTGCTTCATGTCTACCCCTACGGATAGCCTGGCGATGGAGGCCTGCCTCCCATCTCTTGGGCTTCTCCTCGCATACAAGCGGCGCCAGGCGAACCTTAGGATCTAGGCTCCCCCCCGGAAATCGACCCAGCGACCGCGAGACTCCCACCCTCCGTGCAAACCCCGTCCCTTCACCGCCACTCGCCAGACCACACGGTCCTGAGCGCGAACAACGCAGGAAGCCACCTCCCCCTCCCTTGACTCCAAGCATGACCTCCCTTGAAGAACAGGGCCCACCTCCCCCTCGACGCCCTCCCGCACTCCATGTTGTTTCTCCAGGGCCCGGACGGGCTCGGTCCCCGCCCCGTTACCTCCGACTATCTGCTTATCGATCACTACCCCGAGCCCGCCCTGGGCCTCTCCTACCACCAACTGAAGCTCAAATGCAAAACCTCCTCATGGCGGAATGGGACATGGCCGCACCAGACCCGGCCAGGTACCCATACCGCCCCTCACTCAAGCCTCACCCATTCATGGGCCTAGACACGTTCTCCGCGGGACGCCTCCATCAGATGAGATCTGGAAGAGCTACCTCTGCGCCCACCCCTCCTGTGACAGCGACGCCCCCACCACCTGCCCCAGTTGCCCGAGTGCCCCCGAGACATTCCAGCACGCCATCCTCCACTCCTCCGCCAAGGCACCTAGCAGGACTCGCTACCTTCAGGGGGTTCTTGACATTGGTCCAGGCGCACCCGTCTGGTCCTTGGCGGCCCTCTTGGGCGCCCTCGCCCGCTACATTAAGTCTACGGCTACAGCCTTCCCCCTGGTTATGTTCTCACGCCGAACGTCCGTGGCTTCCTCTATTTCTTCCCGCTCTTCTATTGTAGTTTCCTTGCGCTATTTTATGTCGCTCCGGGAAAGCTCAGTTTACATTTTGGTTTTTCATGCTGTCCGCTAGTTTAGGGAGGGCTTTCCTTGATTTACTTGGTTTAATTTCGCGCCCGTATGTGGGCCTAGGACCGGTACCGACCCCTGTTGAAGATTTTTTGGTGCCTGATGTTTCCTTTGTTTGTTTGTTTTGGATTTTAGGTTTTGTTTTCGCCATAGCTAGCGCTCCATGCAATTTCTTGTACCTTAACAACGAATATATGATATAAAAAAAAGGCAAAAAGGAAAAAAGGAAAAAAAAACCCCCTATTTCCTTTCACGCTCCGCGCCCTCTACACCTCCAGTCATTGAAATCGCAACACCATGGGCAATCATTGTGAGAGTGTCCTCCGCCTCTGGACTCCCCTGATGGCTTCTGCCTAGGAGTGTCACGCGCCCGTCTTTCCTTTCCTCTCTCTGCAGTCTCTGGCCTCCTCTCCCACGGGGTTCTTGATTCATCTTCGTTTGTTCACGCTTGCTCTGATGTTTCTCCCCCTTACCCCGCATCTCGCGACGCTTCTCCCTTAGCGTTTTGCATGGTCGGCAAGCCTCCCTCCATCGTCAACACACGGTCACAGCTTCGAGTCATCGGTGAAGTAGTAGCCCTGGTGGCCCTGCGCTCTGGTATTGCACTCGCTCCTGAGATGCTCGGTCGGTACAGTCAGTTTTTCCAAAAATCGTGACCTCGTCTCGGTCCTCCGTGTTCATACTTCTTGGTCCCCGGCAGGCCTTCCCTCTCCCGCTTCCCACGCATTAGATCTGCTTGCACTGTACTGCTACACCTAGCTGGCACCTTACTGCCCCCTCCCTTACTCTTCCTCCTTCTTGCGTCTCCCCCGCGTCCGTGATCCTTTCCGGTAGTGACGCTCTGTCTCTTGTAACAAGGGACCAAGCGAGAGACACGGTAATATCGTCCGGTCGGCCTTTGGTCTATCCGCTGTGGCTGGCCTCCCCTCTGCTGAGTGGCTCTCCTCGCTGGGTGACTCCTCTCGCCTTCTTCTCCCTCTCCGGCGATTTACTCTACGGTCGCACCCCGTGATGGTTACGGTATTCCATGGTATAGCACTACCTCCTTGGATGTTCCTAAAATCTGTCGCGCCCCGATTACTGGGAACAGTCCATCCCCGACCCGCTCGCCCCGGTAGCCCTTTGGGTTCGGGGTTCAGTATGTTTTTCCGTTAGGGCACCCGGCAACAGTAGTTTTATCCCTCCACTCCGTCGGCCGTGGGCCGTAAGATTCTTTTCTTTTGTTTTGGAGGGCCTCCTGAAGCGTTTCTTTGCTCCTGTACATCTTTATGTGGGGCTTCTTCGTGTTTGGCTTTCATATCCTTTCCTCCCCATTAGTTTAGGCTGGTGGCTGGTGTGCGGTTAGGCCCATACCATAGCGTCTTAGGGGTACGGTTTCGGTCTTCATGTTTGATTTCTTTCCTACGGGTGGAGGGTATTTGTTTGTCCCATGACAAGGTGAAGCGGGCCGTTGGATTGTTTCATAGTTTTGTTTCTGCCATAGCTAGCGCTGCATGCTGTTTCTTGTACCTAACAACGAATACATAACTTTTTTTTTTTTTTTTTAAAAAAAAAAAGCCCTCTCTTTCCTTCACACTCCGCGCCCTCTACACCTCCAGTCATTGAAATTACAACTCCATGTCGTTCAGTGCACGATCCCACCGTCTCCCCTATCTTCTCCTGTCCATCAGGCTTCGCGTCCCTGATACCCCGTCCCCGTGATGGAAGACCTTCCCCCTCTCCCCTCTTCGGTTGTCTCGTCAAGAGTCCCCTCAAGGCAGTCCTCTGCTCCAGACCTCTCGAGACCCACCTCTACATCCGCGACTTCGTCCGCGACACCCGCCAATGGCTCAACTTCACTTCTGTCCAGCTCGCGATACACGACGACAACTAACTCTCCGGCCTCTCCGATGGTGAGACGATCCTCGTCCCCCTCTCCTGCTCTGCTCTCAATGCCCTCGCGTCCAGGACGCGTCAGCTGGACACCATAACAACCCAACTAGGCAATATCCAGTCCATGGTTGCAACCCTTCCCACCTACCCGGCAGTTGAGGAAGTTTTTGAAACCCCCCTGGCACCTATCAACGCGTCCCTTCGTGACCTGTCACAAAGGGTGTTAGCTGCCCCCCCCCCCTCAGGTCCAAGCCCCAGCTCGGGCTGCTGTTCCCCCGACCAGTATTACCCCACAACGCACACACCTCCCGGCACAGCCCAGGGCGAAGACCCGCCCTCCCCCCCCGGCTAAGACTCCCTCTCCCTCTTTCGATCCTGACATTCCCCCATACTAGGTGGTCACTCGCGCCTATGCAGTCAAGGTCCCAGGTTCCTGGGAGGCAAACACGTTCCGCGACGGGAAGTACCCCGACCCCAAAACTTTCATCTCAGTCCACCTCGCTCCTGATTGTCCCAAACCCGAACCCTCGTAGGCCCAGGGCCCCCCCATGGATGCGCCAATGGGCAAGAAGATTACAAGCTCCCTCACGGCCGCCAAACTCGCTTCAGCCAGGAACCTCGCCCCTGTAACCCAGGCACCCAAGTTGCTCCCTACTGCCGAAAGGAGATTCTACGGTCCTGGTTCTTCCCCCTCTGGGCACCCGAACGCCCCCCTTATTGCTCCCACCTTTCCTGGCATTTCTGCCCGTGTCCTCAGGGATGTGAACTGTGCCCTCCCCCTCGCGGTCTCCACCAAGGTCAATGACCGAGGTTCAGTCACCCTTCTCATCACCGACCCTGCCAGCCCCGCCGCTGCCTTTGCCCCGTACTTCGACGCTCCTTCCTGCCAGCTCAACAAATCGTTCCCCGTGGGAGACTCTCCCTGGTTGCCCTTCCGCCTCACCCCCAACGAGGCACAACTCGCCATCCACTCCCTGCCACTGGCCTTCCTTCCGGAGGACCCGGAGGTGCGCTTCACGTGCCTTGCGGTGTCGATCCTCAACTCCAAAAACATACACATCCTCGCCGCCAGATATCTCAACCCCAACGCACAATCTAGGGAAGGCAAGACTGTCACCTCCGTCGTCGTTTCCGTCCACCCTGGAGACGTTCTCACGATGGGATCCTCAATTCGACTCTTCTCACGATCGCAAACGATTGAACGCGCTTACCCTTCCAACAGGTAAACGCAGTTTAAGAAGTGCTGGGGATACCAGCCATGTCGCGCCCAGGTGCCCCTCAACCGATCCCGTCTGCCCCATCTGCTCCCTCCACCACACCTGACCCATGCACTGGTGCCCCAATCTCACCTGCCCTGGAGGTGGCAATGTTACGGCTGTTCCTGGCTGTTGCTCTTCCTCACCACCCCGCTGCGTCCACTGTGGGGGGGATCATACTGCCACCAATAGGGATTGCGAAAGCGGCCCGTCACCGCCCCTTCTCAGGCGTTCAACCGTTGCAGCAGAGGTCGTTCCCCCGCAGCCACCTGGCGAAGAAATGGACACTGCCACCCACGATCCCAACGTCTCGCCCCCCCCTTCACCCACCCGCTCCCTCCAGTGCCTTCGAGATGGCTACTCCAAGGACCAGAAGGACAATGATACTTCCGGCCTCTGTAAGGCCCATACCACGCACCGGACAGCTCCCGCCGGTGGAGCTCGACAGCCCTTGTCCTATGAGCAGAACGCATTCGGGCCTGGCCTGATAATGCAGTACGACCCATCCTCGTCGGGTGGCGAGCAGGCTTGGCCCCCCCCTCCGAAACCCTTCGCACTCGTTTAACACAACTGCCTCGGGAGCTGGGATGTGTTTCTTTCTCTGTTCTGGTCGTTCACGCAACTGGCCCACCCTCCTTCTATTGTAGCCCTGCAAGACCCTCCCGTCTACAGGGGCCAACTCTTCTCGTTTAACTTGTTTACAGTTTTTTCCCCCCGCGACCCGTGGCTGTAAGCCCCGGGTTGCATTTTACGTTTACAATTCCTTTCTGTCAACTATTTCCCTTCTGCCACGACTTTCTTTGGAAGAGGGAATGTTATGGCACTTGACCTCTTCACCCCGAACGGTTTCTTTAACCCCTCCACCACTGGCTTCACGATAATCAATTCCTACAGCACCAAAGGGCGCTCCAACCACACTCGCTCTGTCCCGCCGAACGTTATCTTCACCTCCTGTCCCCTCCCTACTCTCACCTTGGGAGACCTGAACATACATCACCCCACAGCCAACCCACTTAGAGTCTTCAAGGAGGACGAGATTGCCACCTCGACCCCCTATTTCGACAGGGCGAGGGACCTGGGCTTCTCCCTCCTCAACACCCCGGCTGTGTTTACTCGGTTCTCCATGTGACTCATTAGGCGCCCCGGTGTCCTGGGCCTTGCCTTTGCCTGCCCTCTCCTCGCACGATTCTTTACAGTGTGGTCCGATCCCCATCCTTCTACTGGTTCTGACCTTATCCCGAACCTCCTCCGGTTTGAGGCCTCCCTGTTTCGTGCCCCCCTCCCGACCCCTAATTGGGCCCTGACCGACTGGGCCACGTTGGAAACTGCCCTGAAAGCCACAACTGTCTCACCCCTCCCCCCCCTCCCTACCACGCACTCCCTGCACATCTGGTTGAGAACCAACCTTGGCAGAGTAACGTCCCAGTTCGCGTTATACACCTCACAACAGAGGGTGACCTATCGGTCCAAACCTTGGTGGTCCGAGCTCCTGTTGATGCTCAGAAAGGCCTACAACTCCGCCCTCCGCCCCTCGAAACGGGACCGTTGGAATGCCGCTCTCCTCACCTCTGCAAGGGCGGCGAGGTTCGCCTACCTCAAAGCCATCCCGAAGGCGAAAAGGGATCACTGGTTCTCCTTCCTGGCCTCCGCGACCCCTCAGACTCTGTGGACAGCCAAGAGGCTCACCGTCGAACACCCTCCTCCTCCTTTCGCCGAGCTCCCGGGCGCCTCTACTCCACCTGAACTGAATCGGGCACTCCTCAACCACTGTTTCCCCAGTGCACCAGCCCTTTTCCCCAACACCATCCTGCTCCCGTTCCGCGATTGCCTACCCTTGTCAGCGGAAGAAGTCAGCAGGGCCCTAGCCCGTTCTGCCCCGTCGTCGGTCCCCGGGCCAGATAAGATCCTCAACTCGGTATGGAAGAGGGTGCACTGTGTAGCCCCTCACTAGATCCAGGACCTGCTCGCCCCTCTAGTCACATACGGGTCCCACCCACTCACCCACAAGAAGGCCGATGGCATCGTGCTCGACCAGCCTGGAAAGCCCTCGTACCACTCCCCCTCATCTTTCCGCGTTATAGTCTTGCTCCAGACTGTCTCAAAGATCCTCGAAAGGATTATGAACTCGAGACTCTCCTGTGTGGCCTGGGCGACCGGCCTCCTCAATCGGCACCAATGTGGCTAGCTGGCTGGCCTTTCGGCCTCGGACGCACTCACTACCCTCACCAACCAGGTGAAGGCCCTCCAGAGGGCTGGAAAGAAGGTCTCCACACTATTGCTTGACATAAAATGGGGCTTCAACAATGTCAACCCCTCCACCCTCTGCGGCATGCTTAGAGCCAAAGGGGTCAACCCGTACCTTGTGTCCTGGACCAAGTCTTTCCTTTCTAGCATGACATGCCGGCTCCTTTACCAGCGGTCCCCCAAAGTGTTCGCCCCGGTTTCGGTGGGCACCCCCGAGGGGTCCCCAGTCTCCCCACTGTTATTTTTCATTTACGTTTCCCGCCTCCACTGCGAGATGCCCCGTGGTCTCGCCCTCTCTTATGTGGACGACATCGGTCTTACCGTATCCTCTGCGTCGTACCGTCGCAACATCCAGATCCTACAGAAGCAGTATGCCAGGCTCAAGGCCAGAGGCACCAGGCTGGGCGTCGGCTTCTCAGTTCCCAAGACGGAGCTCATGCACGGGCCCACCAACTGTGACAGAGGCCCTATCTCCAATGCTCCGGTCCACCTAGACGGGTCAGTTTTCTAGCCCAAGGCTGAGGTCAGATGGTTGGGCTACTGGTTCACCCCCTCGATCTCCACTACCCCCCATTTTGTCAAAAGGCTGGCCAAGGCCCAGGCAGCCTTCGTGGCAGTCAAGCGACTCTCCCCCCCAGGGATCGGCCTCCCCCCCTTCCTCTGCCACAGGCTGGCCTCCTCCCTCCTCTTCCCCATCCTCAGCTATGGCGCGGACGCCTTCCTACCCACTGTCCACATGACGAGAAAGCTCTCCGCTTTCTGGCATAAGGTGCCGAGATGGAAAACCAATTGCTTCATGAGTACACCCACCGACATCCTGGCAATCGAGGCCTGCCTCCCGCCTCTCGAACTCCTCCTTACGTACAAGCGCCGCTTGGCCTACCTTAGCATACTATGCTCCCCCCCGGAGATTACCCCTCCTACCAAGAGGCTCCCCCCCTCTGTGCAAACACCGTCCCTTCACCGCCACTCACCAGACCACAGGGCCCTGAGGGCAAGAAATGTGGGCCGTCGCCTGCCCCTCCCGTGGATCCAACCAACACCTCCCTCCAAGAACAGGGCCCACCTCCCGCTCGACGCCCTCCCGCACTCCTTGCTCTTCCTCCTGGGCCCCGATGGGCTCAGCCCCCTTCCAGTCACCTCCCAACCCTTGCTCTGCGAGTCATACCCCGTGCCTCCCCCGGGGCGCTCCTACCCCCAACTCAAGCTCAAATGCAAAAACCTCCTCATGGAAGAATGGGACAAGGCCGCACCAGATCCTGCCAGATACCCATACCGACCCTGGCTCAAACCCCACCCGTTCATGGGCCTAGACAAGTGCTCCGCGGGACGCCTCTACCAGATGAGATCTGGGAAGAGTTACCCCCGCGCCCACCCCTCCTGGGACAACGAAGTCCACGCCACCTGCCCCAGGTGCCAGAGTGCCCCCGAGACATTCAAGCACGCTATCCTCCACTTCCTCAGTTTCCTCCCGCTCATCAAATCTAGTTTCCTTTGGGTACTTTATGATTTCTCAGGAAAGCTAGGTTTATGTTGTTGTTTTTCATGCTGTCCGCTGGTTTAGGGAGGGTTTTCGTTGATTTACTTGGCTGAATTTCGCGCCGGTATGTGGGCCTGGGACCGGTACAGACCGCAGTTGATGATCATTTGTGCCGGATGTTTCCTTTGTTAGTACGTTTTGGATTATGGGTTTTGTTTTCGCCATAGCTAGCGCTCCATGCCATTTGTTGTACCTTGACAACGAATATATCATATAAAAAAGAAAAAAAAAGAAAAAAAGCCCCCTACTTCCTTGATTCTTCACGCTACCTGGTATTTCTTTCACAACTCTTGTACTTCAGAATATAACGCCTTCTATTCTAATATCCAAGTTCCACGCCAAGAACCCACGAACCCTGACCCTGATCTATCGTTACACGATCGGCGTTGACCTGAGATTGTTATCTCCGAACCCTTACGCTAAACGAGTATTATCGTTTAGGACCTTCCCGTCGTTGTGTGCCTTGGACTAACGTCCAGTGCCAAGACCCCATTACATAAGGTAGCGTCTAACGAGGATCCAACCAACACAACACCATGTCTCGACGTGTCGAACCTCCGACCGCTGCGTTGACTGCCTTGACCGAACTGTCGGCGGTTACGAACGAAGAGTTTGATCAACTAACTGAAGCTCGAATTAGACAACAGCTCCGCACTGCGCGCGATCTTGCCACTTCATTCAATGGGCACCCAGCACTGCCTTCCATTTCCCGACAAGGCACCCCTGCACCCCTAGAACAAAACCGTGGCTTCCAGCAGCTGCAATAACACGTTTAAAACCTAACGAACAAAAGGGAAGCGCTTGCTGAAGAACGAGATGCACTTACCGAAGGACGCGATGCGTTACTTACCGAGGGACAAGGACTAGAGGCAAGGTACAGAGCCATAGAGATTGACCTAGAGCGCGACAGAGCCACCATAGTTACTCTTAACACCGCGTTGACAAACACCAACACTGCCCTGGTAATGGCAACTGCTGCACTTGCAAACACAGGGGGACCTGCTCCGCCAGCAGGCGAACGACCCCCTAAGCGAGAATCAATCCCCAAGCCACAAGGATTAGATGGATCCCAAGACCAACTCCCCCCGTTCATTGCATAATTACGTACCAAGTTCCTCCAAGATGCCCACAAATTTGTTGGATGTCCAGCATCGGTTGGCATATGCTATTGGGTTCCTGAAAGGGAAAGCTTACAAACAAATCCTCCACTTATTGATGAAGGAAACATTAATATAGCTAGTGTGGAACCCGTGATCACCCTGCTCGCAAACGCCTTCGGCGACCCTGATTGGGTCCGTACCGCCGAACGGAATCTACAAAGTCTACGTCAAAAGAACCATAACTTCTCGGACGACTTGGCGGATTTCCAACGATATGCTGCCGAGGTATCTTGGAACAATGCTACTAAGCGAACGTCATTGTACGAAGGATTGAGCGCCGAACTCAAGGACGCTCTAGTAACCCAGGCCACCCCCGACGAACTTGACCAATATATCATATTGCTCAAACGTGTGGACACCAAGATCGGTGCCCGTGCAGCGGAAGGTGAGGGGTCATCTTCTACATGGAGATCACCTACCACAACCACAACCACTACACCACAACTGGCTGCCCCTCCTACGACTACTACCACCGCTACAGGTAGTCATGCGGGCCCCATGGACCTTTCAGCTAGAAGACGCGGTCTGTCACATGCGCAACGTGAAGATCGCATTCGACGAGGCCAATGCTTCTACTGCGGGGGAGCAACCCACATGGCCCCACAATGTCCAAACATACAAAGTCACCTCAGAGCCAACGCTGCTGCTATTCGGGCACCTCCGCCAGTGGTTCCGCAAGATTCTCGTCCCGAGTCCGAACACTGGGAAAACTAACTGTCCCATGTACAGTCCAAGGCACTCTCATGGGACAAGAATCGCCTTCATTGTTACTTTCTTTATCCGGTTTATCTCTTGATGACTGTAACGACCCTACAGATAGGTAGCTACAGTGGACTAGACTCAAGCCCGTATGGCATACCAAGTGGTAACCATATTGAGGATAGGCCAGTATACTTAGTATACTACCGGTAGACATGAGTTGGTA
>Ga0307509_10008777_pt1 | contig 12781 bp, 11 predicted proteins | sample 10_EM_MG_FD_202245 | JGI IMG/M metagenome (GOLD analysis project Ga0307509, IMG submission 202245) | Populus trichocarpa ectomycorrhiza microbial communities from riparian zone in the Pacific Northwest, United States - 10_EM | ecosystem: Host-associated > Plants > Roots > Unclassified | place...
AAGAAGACGAGATTATAAGTTAATCTCGGAAAGAAGAATACTCTTTCGTCTTTAAGAAGACGAAGATTAAGTAAGTCGTTTGCTACCTGTTGCATAACTAATCTCTACTAGAGTAGGATCGTTACATCTAGATTCAAAAAAAAAAAAAAAAAAGGTCACAGTAGTTAGAGCTCTTCACACTACCATCTAAGTACTTTCTTACACTATACTTTTACCTTTTCCTCTCGCTTATATGCAAGCAACTTAGCTCTTCACGTCAGAGTCACCATGACCTTAGAAAGCAAGAGATCTCCCACATCTTTGTCACAGAAGATAAGGAGATAAGATTATGAACAAAGACTATAGGATAGTCTAAGAACGAAAGAAGAGATTATAAGATAATCTCGGAAAGAAGAACACTCTCACATCCTTGAACAAACGAGAACTACAAGATAGTTCAGAAACGTTACGTAAGTACTTCGTTACCTGTTGCATAAAATAACCACAACCGGGTAGGATTGTTACAACTGACCGGAGTTCCACTCTCTACTGCAAACAATATCTTTTTGAAAGCTGTTCAAAATACAACAAAAAAAAAAGACGCCGAGTCCAATTCCCGTACTATTGCAGCACAAGAAATTGCACTAAAGGTTGGGCTATCACAGCAGGGGGCAGCGGAGGGGAAGAGGTGTGAACTTGCGGATGAGGAAGAAGAGGAAGGAGAAGGAGAAGAAGTTGAAGCTGGATTCAGTAGAGAGGGAGAAGGCAGTACCAAACTGCAGGAGGTGGTGGAGGATAGGATGGCATCGCCACAGAATTTTCCAAAAAAGCTCTATCGGAATCGGATTAAGGGTGCAATTGGACGTCGCACTCATACTGGTACAAACTTGAGTTTAATAGAACTTGTTGAACAAGATTGCTCAAGTTCAAGACAACGTATTGGACGCCCCCGGGCACTTTCTGTGGTCGAAGTCGATCATCTTATTCAAATTGTCCAGTGTGACTTTCACACTACAAGGTTTCCAATTGTTGACTTGAAAAGAGAAGCAGGTTTCAGCCATGTATGTGATACTACAATTTCATGTGCTTTACATGCACGAGGCTTTAAGCCATATGTAGTGGAGTTCAAGTTTATTTTAAAACCAGAAAATAAGCTACAAAGGCTAGCATTCTGTGAGGAAAGAAAGAGCTGGCAGGCAGAAATTGAATGGGCAAATTATGAATATACTGACGAAATGTCGATAGAAATAGGAGGAAACTTTGGAATCTGCTTGGTTTGGAGGAGGAAAGATGAGCGGTGGGAGGAGAATTGTGTAGGAGCGAAGAAGAAACAGGGTCCAAAGATGAGGTGCTGGGGAATGATTTCATATAGCCATAAAGGTCCATTTCATGTATGGGATAAGGAGACTACTGAGGAACGGGAAACAGCTGAGAAGGAGATTGGACAGTTGAATAGGCTAGCGGCAGAAAAGGTAAAAAGGCTAAATGAAGAGTGGAAAAGGAGTGAAGAATGGAAGATGCTGCGGGAGGAGCAGCTGGAGACTGCTCGTTTGCAGCGGGAACTTGTCCGGGCTGCTGGAATTGCAGCCAAAACAACAGCTTTACATCGTCGAAAGAAGTTTAAGATTGAAAAAATTACCCATGGGGAAAGAAAGGGAGTCCATTTCTGGCGATATGTTAAACATATCGGAAGGCAGCTCCTGTGGCCTAAGTGCAAGGCTTTGCTAGCATTAAATAGTAGTTTTGTTTTAATGGAGGATAACGCCTCTCTACATACTTTACACTTTACCACAGCTGAGCGTCAGAAGAAAGGCATTTCTAGGCTTATTTGGCCTGCAAACAGTCCTGATTTCAACCCTATTGAAAGGATCTGGACCTTAATGAAGCGTCGCATTCTTCGTCGCCGTGGGTCTGAGAAAATTACTACTGCTACTGCGATGAAAACAGCCTTGATTGAGGAATGAGAGCGAATCACTATCGATGAAATCAATCATGAAATCATTCAACTTTCAAAAATCATGGAATTATGTATTGCACAGAAAGGAGGAAACAAATACCACGCTTAACCTCCTTCCCCTTTCATATATCTTTGTTTTTCATATCTTTTTTTATTCCTATTTATGTATTTGAGTCGTACTGGAGAAGTGATAGATTTTCGCCTTTGTTATCGGGGGCTGGCTCCGTGCACAAACGGCGCCTTTTCCAGATACCTTTGCATTTGGCGAGTAGAGGGGATTTGATTGAGTGATATTCATCTTGTTTCTTTGGTATATCTTTAACTTTTAGTTAGTTTCTAACTTCAGACTCTTGAAAACAGAATTAATACTGACCTTTTAGCAGGTTCAGTGATCAATATGCAGGTGCTGGCCAATTTTGGTACAACCCTAGCCTGCATTATGACTGAGTCCAATGATCTGAATTCTCTCATTGCTAGTTCTCTTCCGGTGTCTAACACCCTCTGGATTCCACTCACAAACACCTTTTTGCTTCATGATTCACTAATGAATAGGTTCTGAATATCTGTTTGTTGGTATATTGTTTACCATTTCTCATATTTGGAATACCCATATTAAGTTCCTAAAATGGGTATTTTACCTTAAGGGCGGCAGGGTTGAGGTCTTGTGTCACTGTGCTCAAGGTACCCTTACATCCGTATACAAGTACTCTACTGCTCTTGCATTCACTCTTGCAGGATATTTATATCTCAAAGTTTATCTACCTCTCCACCCTTTCTATATAGGATCTAAGTTGCAAGCAAAATCTTCTCACTTTGACATCTACCTCAAGGTATCCTATTTCCCTTTTCTCTTTCTTTCATGGGAGTCACAAGGATTTGTAGTGTTCTGAATTTAAATCATAATTTTCTCCATATCCTCAACAGCAATTACCAACTAAGAGTACTCTTATCGCAGGATTGAAGTCACGTTTCCTTTATGGGTATAATCCATCTTGGCATGACAACGGGGGTTATTTTGTAAGCAGTATTTGAAGAACCGGAGATGCTGATGATTGCATCATAACCATCACAATATATTGAGTGAACAATACCCAGAGCCCCCTTCACACCAGCTCAAATGGCGCACCCAATCAAAGCAGAAGACGATTTCAGGAAAATTGGTGGTGAATACATGATGTAGCGAAGTCATGCCAGACCTGTCTCTGCCCCGAGGGTTCCACTTCTGATGTGAGCGGTGGTTTTGGCTCTTCACTGGCACGGGAGTCTTACATATTGGAAGATCAAAGACAAGGTCGGTGTAAAGGATAGAAGAACCTATAAGCATATGGGATTGCTGTTGTATATGCTCTTTCACACACATCCATAGCTATCTTCGTGACACTTCACGATGCTCACATCCGGTACTCCAAATTCTGCTTACAAAATAGCCCCCGTTGTCATGCCAAGATGCATTATACCAATAAAGGAAACGCGACTTCAATCCGGCGACGTGAGTAACAAGAGACTATCTTCTAGATGGCTGAATGTAAGGGGGTGAGAGTCATTATACAGTAAGTCAATATGAACATGTTTTTATTAGCTACATATGGGCTTTTCGCCAAGATCAGAAAAATGCATTTTAAGTGTGACAACGACTGAAAAAAATCTTAAATCAAGAGGGTTTTACATCAGCAAAAAAACACTCTCCCCCCTGTGCCCCCTTGTAGTTGAGTTTTATGTTTTATCTAATCGCCTATAACCATAATCCAATACTAAAAATCCCATTTCTTATACTTGAAAAGATCATACTAATCTTAATTTCTCAAAAATATAAACTATTTTGATTATTAACTTACAGACTTTTTACATACTCAAGTTGGGCAAGGTGAACAAATATTCCCCAACTTCGGTATGTAAAAGGTCTATTAGTAATTTATCAAAATAACTCATATCTTACAGAAATTAAGATTAGTATCTTCCTTTTCAGTATAACAACAGGGATGTTCAGGATTACATGGGGTCAGTCACAGTTAGACAAAACGTAAAACTCAAGGACATGGGTCCACAAGGAGTCCAGGGGGAAAACTGTTTTTTTGCTCTTGTAATTTTGCCTCAACTTTGATTAACAATAACTTTATAAAAGAAATGTTTAAAATTATTTCAAGTATGATCGACAGAAAGATAGAGAATGGTCTAGAAAATTGTTTGATATAGTATTTGAATTACTAACATAAATGTATGTGATTTCTTTATTATTTTTACTTGTGAATTATGGTGCTGGGAGCTCAAAAAGAGAACCTGGCTGTGCAATGTACGATGCGGCACTGTGCGGTACTGCATGATACGATACGAGTCTAGTAAGGGTGCGAGTCAAATGATCAACTGATATGGCTGCACTCCAAACTTAGATTCTAAGCTACGCCGGTCAAGTATCAGCCAAACCAGCCGACATACCGTAGTTCAAGTGATAGTCCGCTACCAAATACCCAATATTCCAAGTATAATCGAATCCTTGAATGCCGTTAGATTGTATGGAGTGGGGTTGTGTAGGTGGGAGGCACCATCGATTGTCAACTGTTTTCCATCCCATTGCTACTGGCCTGGCCGGGACCCGACCTGCATAGCCCGGAATCTGCATTTGAGGAGGGAACAAATTTGAGGGTAACGCGAGACTCAATTTAAGGAGGGACAGCTTCTAAGGTTTGTATGTTACACAGGGTGCAAGGACAGCGAAACTCACAGTTGGAATATACACTGCTGTTCACAAAGTTCTAACACCCCACCGGGTATTTGTGGCAGTGTTGTGACTAGTGTACATGTATTCTGGCAACCGAGGATCATCAAAGATCGCTTGGACAAAGTGATCCTACAACGAAGACTTGCCTTATACTAGCATAATACTTAATAAATTCACCATTTGATATGACTTCCTTCAGCTTTAACAATAGCCTGAATCCTTGAAGGCAAACTATCTATAAGTGCATCTATTACTGCCTGATCCATAGCCTCCCATTCATCTTCCATCATAAGCCATAGCTGATCCTCAGAATGTGGCCGCTTGCTCTTAGAAAATCGCTTTCGGAGCCGTTGCTTGAAAATGTGCCCTACATTTTCAATTGGGCTTAAGTCCGGTGATTGTGCTGGAAGAGGCATTTTCCGGATCTCAAAGGGTGAGGATATTGTTCTATTGAGACCTGCAAAATGGTATTTGGCACCATCCTCAATGACTTGGAGCCTTCTGATTGGCCTATCTAGAGAAAAGAGAAAAGATACGAGGTAGGGATCGTATATTTTGGTAGCATATTGTTTTGAGTTGAGGCCGAGACGATCACAAGGTGTAGTTCACTCTGAGGGCTGTCTTTTTCTGACTCAAATAAGAGGAGTCCGGCTTCCATAAGCTATGGCTGCCCAGCAGTTCACACTTATCCTTTCAGACTTAAAGCTTGGAACCAGGTGTTTTTCCAAGACCTCCTCCCCTTCCCTTATGCGCACCTTCTTTCCAGGCTGATATGGTGTATATTCAACCCTTGCCTCATCGAGCCAGACACCAGTTTGCCAGCGTGCAGAGGTCCACCGAATGCATCGCCGACACCAATATTTCCACCGGATCTTGGCAAAAGCATCAAGAAATGGCTTCTTGCGGGGTATTCTTAGCTTAAAACCCAGGTTTTTAATAACCTTATTGACAGTTGTTTGGCCAATCTTCAGGTTCATAGAATTTAAACCTTCAGTTATATCACGCAAAGAAGCCCAAGGGTTTTCTTCGACACTGGTCTCAACTCGCTTCACAAGCTCAGAGCCCGGAGTTCTGAGGGAAGGTCTCCCAGATCGTGGTGCGTCTTCTACACTACCCCGCATTTGGTAGCATTTCACAACACCCCGGACCGTGGATACTGGGACATTTTTGTATTTTGCAATTTTTTTGTATCCCATTCCGAGGTTCGAGAGGAGGGCAATATCGTGATTTGTGCATATCGTGATTTCTTATTTCGCGAGGGGGCCATATTGCTCTTTGTTGTAGGATGACTTTGAGCAAGCAATCTTTGATGATCCTCGGTTGCCAGAATACATGTACACCAGCCACAACACTGCCACAAATACCCGGTGGGGTGTTAGAACTTTGTGAACAGCAGTGTACTGTACAAAACTTAGACGCTGTACCTCGGTCGGAGTTCGCCAAGAGGGCAGCAAGAGCACGACGACCCCGCTTCCCATCAGCCGCTGTGTCTTCCCTCAACACCAAGAATTCAAACCTCTAACCCTGAATCTCAGCTCAGGGGGCACTACTGTACTCGTAACTCATCCTTTAAATCCTCTTTATCGAATCTACGACCTTGCAAAAAATGGAAATGCAACAGTCCCGCGCCGGGGAAAACATCAACTCTTTCAATAACAACAATTCATTTAATAATACTGACTCTTTTAATAACACCAACTCTTTCAATAATACCATTTCATTCAGCAGCGTGCACACCGTAAATAACTATGGTAGTGCTGACGGGAGGGCCGAGATTCTCACATGGCTATCTCCATTGGAACCCCGGATACGGCACCATGATATTAGAGCCCACAGAGTCGAACATGTGGGAGACTGGCTCTTACAAACAGAGGAATATCAGAATTGGTTTGACGACTCCCACGGTGGGGAACCCGACAATTCGGTCCTGTTTTGCTACGGGGATCCGGGGGTCGGCAAGACCCACATCACGTAAGAAACCATATCCCCATGAAACAAAGGTGTTGCTAAGAAGCTGTGATACCAGCTCCTTGGTAATAGATAGATTATGCGATTGGGCTAGGGGACGAAATGCTGCGGTTGCGTGCTTATACCTCGACTTCGCCGCCCAGAAGGAGCAATCCCTAACGAGCATTCTGGGTTCCCTCCTAAAACAGCTTGTTAGCGGGCTCGAAAAGATTCCGGAAAAAATCGCCCAAGCTTTCCGAGGTGAGGGACAGGTCATTGGGGGCCGGAAACTGGAACTCGGCGAAATTGTGGAGATGTTACAGGATATCTCCTCCTCGCGGCCCAGCTTCATATGCATTGATGCCCTCGATGAATGCATGGCCGAGCACCGGGCAAAACTGCTTGGTGCACTGAAACAAATTCTGCACAAGTCTCCGGGCACTCGGATATTTCTGGCCGGAAGACCGCATATGCGGAGTGAGGTGGAGAGGCATCTTGCTGGGAGAGTAGTGGCCGTATCTATTATACCAACCAGGGATGATATCGTTAGATTCCTCCAAGCGAGACTAAGCGAGGACACAACACCAGACGCGATGGACAAAAGCTTGGAGGAGGACATCCTACAGACCATTCCCGAGACGGTTTCAGAAATGTAAGTACCGTAGGGCAAGGGCGTTGGCAAAAACACGTAAATTCATGAGCTAACAGAGGTGTGCCTAGATTCCTACTAGTATCCCTAAACATTAAAGCGATACTAGAGGAAACAACGATTGGTTGGAGGCGAGAGAGGCTTGGCGCAGTGACAAATAGCCTGGGCTTGGCGGGTGCATACGATGCAACGATAGGGCGGATAAAGGCACAAGCAGGGGGCGGAACAAGACTCGGGATGGCTGCTCTGATGTGGATTTCACATTCAGAGCGGCCGTTAAATACAGATGAAATATGCCACGCCCTAGCGGTCCATATGGGATCAACCGAGGTTAAAGCAAACAATGTGCCTTCGATCCGGACAGTGCTAAGCTGTTGTCAAGGACTTGCAGCCGTCGATGATGGGTCCTCGACTATTAGGCTAATCCATTTCACCCTCAAAGAGTATCTCTCCCGTCATGCCGACCTATTTGACAATTCTCACTCCAAAATGGCGGAAACTTGTTTAACATATCTTAATACCCAGCCCATTAAGGAACTTTCGTCCAGCCCCTCTCATAACCCCCAGGGCACACCCTTCCTAGAATATTCGTCTTTATATTGGGGAACCCACATGCGAATGGAGCTCTCAGACCGCTCAAAGCATCTTGCGCTCGACCTCCTTGATCAATACGAGAATCACATATCCGCCGAATTACTTTGGAAGTCACTCGTCGAGCAGCTCTTCGCTTCCCGCAAGCCATTTTCTGCGCTACACTGTATTTCATATTTCGGCATCGCCGAAGTTGCGGCTGATTTGATACGCACGAAAAGATGGGATGCGAACCAGCGAGATAGCGCAGGTCTGACGCCACTCATGTGGGCTGCAATGTGTGGGCGTGAAGAAGTAGTGAAATCACTCTTGGAAGATAAGCATACTCAATCCGATATACCGGACACGGAATATGGTCGAACAGCACTTTCATGGGCTGCAAAGAGTGGGCATGAAGGGGTGATCCGGCTATTGCTTGGTCCGCCACTTTTCAATCCTGGGAGTGTAGGATTTTGGGGGAAAACATCGCGAGTAGTGAGTCTACTATTTAAAAAGAAATACGTCAATCCTGACAGGCCAGACGATCATGGCCGAACACCGCTCTCGTGGGCCGCCCGGTGTGGGCATGACGGAGCAGTGAAGCTACTTTTGGGACTGGAAGACGTTAGCCCGGATACGCCGGACGATGATGGCCGGACACCGCTCTCGTGGGCTGCCGGTAATGGGCATGATCGAGCAGTGGAGCTACTGTTAGAACGGGAAGACGTTAGCTCCGATAGACCAGACAATTATGGACAAACACCGCTCTCGCTGGCTGCCTGGACTGGCCGTGACGGAGTAGTGAAGATACTATTAGGACGGAAAGACGTTAGCCCCGATACGCGAGACATTTACGGCCAAACACCGCTCTGGTGGGCCACCAGGTATGGGCATGATGGAGTAGTGGAGATACTATTGGGACGGAAAGACGTTAACCCCGATGGGCCAGACAATTGTGGCCAAACACCGCTCTCGGTAGCCGCCGAGAATGGGTGTGATGGAATAGTGAGGCTTCTGTTAGAGCAGGAGGTTAGCCCCGACAGGCCAGACAATCGCGGAAGAACACCGCTCTCATTGGCTCGCCGGTTTAAGCATGTGGAAGTGGTGAAACTGCTTGAGGCCCGAACGGCTACAACCTCCAGCGCGGTCTAAGGCCCCACAGATATAACCCCTTCCAGCACTGCGATCCTCGCCGTGTGCTCCTTTTACCATATTAGCAGCCACTCTACGATAATTACTACCCGCTCCGGTCCCCATCCGACCTCCGAAGACGGCAATACCAGCTTGTAGACATCGCTCTTCGCCAGCACCAGAAATACCAGTGAGCAGGCAGAGTCTATATAATCAAGCCCAAAATATATGTATAAACTGCATTCACCTTTTTTAATTTCCCTTCCTCTTTCTGGCGTTTTCAAGGACTGAAGTTAGAAGTTTCCTTGGATAAATCCCGCCCTCCACTCTTCTTGTACTGTACCCCCATTACTTTGCTTATTCATAGAGCGGACTTGGGTTAGAGTGTAGCATAGTGTATTATGGCAGAATTTCTTTTGAATACTTCTCAATCTTGTCTCTTATTATCTACTATACAATGAAAGGACAAACATAACAACTTGGAAAATCTGATCAGATCCACACACTCCTTCCCCTCCGGTTCATCCAAGGAGCATACTTAGATAGCCGAGCGGAATCATCGAAGGGGAGGAGGAAAAAAAATAAGAGAGCCAAAACAGAGTTGGCAAATACCTCAGGCGGAGGAAGAAACAGAAGAAGCACCACATTACCTGGAGATGATGTTATTAGACCGTAGGGGTAAGACTGGCTCCAGATGGAGCAAGTTGTTCTCAACTCCCTGAGATCCTAGGGAGTTCACCCTAGATTGCACTAGGATAAAATTTGGTAGTTGCCGAAGCAAACCCACACCGTCAGAAACATATGCTTTCTCTATCCCCCAGGCTATAAATTTAGTATACAGGAACATCATCACCCCGCTGCCGAACCTAGAGTCGGGTTGGATGCCTTATTCAACGAGCATAGGATCACAGAACGTCACTCGACAGGATGTCTTGTCCGAACCTCGAGCTTACATCACATACGATACCGGTTTTATTTCCATCCCCTCTAGGTGTTTTTTGAGGTTTAAGAAGAGTCGTGTGTGTGACACAGCCTACAGAGCCATTGTAGGAGTGGGAAGAATTGGACCCAGTGCCTCCCCGTGTATGGTATGGCGGGTCCTCCTCCTTATGTCACAGATCCTCACAGAGGAGTTGAGCTCCTGTTTTGCAAAGCTTTTTTTTAGCCCCCCGGCCCAGAGCGGGCGTTTTCGATTACATTTCTTATGCCCTAATTATTCAAGCTCTGAGGGTATAACTCCAGGTTTGATAGAAAACCGGTGTGGGAATATAATGTCGCTTCCCTTGCGTGGATGGTGTGTCACCCGGGCGAACCTGGTGATGATGTGAAAATGCACTTGTGACCCACGCGCTATAGCGGGAGATAGGTGGATAAAATTGACCCCAAATGGTAGTGGTGTAATGTTGTCAATAGATGAGGAGAAAATCCTGGACAAATCTAAGCCCAAGAGAGATGAAGAGAAGACCTTCCATACTTCATTCATGCCTAAATGCAGGACCACCTAATCCAAGGGATTTGTGCTACCCAAAATCAAACTAAAACAAAACAAAACAAAACAAATTAATAAAAACATTATATTCCCCACTGTGCCTCAAATGGTTTTTCAACCAGTCCTCAAATTGGTCCCAATATCTGGAAAAACAACTATATCAGCAAAAGTAAATCCTGCTTTAGATGCACCTATAATGCATGCAACCTCAATTTTGTGTTCACAGCTTCTGGACTATCCAGAGGTCAGCCGCCACACAAAAGTGCTTCCAGAGTCCTTCTAGAGGTATTATATATTAAGAAATTCAAGTGATGCCTAATCAGCCTAATTTGCTGATGGTAAAAGGTCAGGTCCACTGCCTGAACAGGAGATGCAAAAGTGATATCTGATAAGTAGTCTGTTTGGAGGAATATTCAGTAATTACATTCAGAGAACATTCTCTCAGATAATTATGAGATATTGTCAGAGAATCCTTAAAGAAAAAAGATTCCTATCTATGAGGTAGAATACAGAAGTGTAGGTCAATAGCTGATAGGACCACCTCCAGCCTTGATAACAGCTTGCAGCTATTATAGCATTGTAACATGGTTACATGTTCCGGTAACTGTATATAGGAGCGGAGTGCAGGATCTCCTATGTTTAGTTTGATTACTTTGCTTATTTTGATTAGTTTGATTGTTTTACAGCCCCAGAGCTATATTGAGTGCTTGTAGCTTGTGTTAAGTTTAGTTTTGCATGTTGATTGTTTTATTTAGAAACACAAGTGAAGGAACAGTCATGTAAGCTGACGATAGCATTGAGGCAGTATTATGACTCTTAGGTTTCATGTGGGATCACAGGACATTCAGGGCAAGGTGCACTGCCTGGTAATAATTGTGATTGCAGGTTATCTGATTACTATCGCTCTGGAGGAACTCTTGTATTTAAACTCATCTCCTGGCCAGCAGGAGAACGGCAGACTTCAGCAGTCTCATGCTTTAAGAATATACTTGGTTGAATGGCGATCCCAGAGTTCCACTTGCCCTTTAACTATTATCTCTCTTTATCCTCTAGCTCTCTGAAGCCTCCCTTAGACCTTGTACTTGCCGGTCTACCACTAGCCCTCTATTGTACCTTTCATTAGACAGGAGTAACCTGTTACAAGCATTGTTCTAATGAGCTTCTCCAATTAGTAAACTCAAATACTATTATAAACACTATTCAGAACTATTTCCAACGTCGGCATGTCCCCAATTCTGCCCCAATTCTGCCCCATGTCTCCCTTAGCTCTTTCTTCATATGTAGCAACAGGTTGTCAATCAGGTTTAGATCTGGAAATTGAGCTGGCTATTTTGTAGTCTCCATTTGATCAAGGTTCCTGCAGGGAGTCGAATGGCCCTTATGATCAGGGCATTATTCTCCACAACTGTGACCCATCTATACTCTTCAGAACAGTTGTGTCAAAAAGAAATAAGATAAACTTACATGATATATTTAATATATAAAGAAGAGTCTATCTTTGCTTTCGAAGGAATAAACACTAGTTCAAACTATGTAGTACCACAGGAAGTACCCTAAATTATCCTACTTTCTTGGCCTGACTTAAAGTTCTCATCAATGCAATCAGCATAAAATTTCCCCCTCATTTTTCTTGTTACAAATCACTAATTGCCAAACTCTGCAGTCAAAGATGTAGACTGATTTGTCCAAAGCACTCCAAGTTAATTATCATAGGTCCTGTCAAGCTGTCACAAATCGTGACTAAGCAAGGCAGATTTCACATGACTAATAGTTATTAGTCATAAGGTATGTTTATGTTTCTATGACTCACGATTATGAGTCATAATTATGTTTCACGCTATGCAGTCAGTTGACTCATAGTTCTCACATGACTCGCACTTGCATGTCATCGTTATGTTATGATTGGTTAATGTTTCTATGACTCACGATTGTGAGTCATAATGATGTAATGACTTTTGCGCGTGACTCACATTATGAGTCACGAGTTTTACGCAGGTGGCGCGCTTTGCACACCTGACATGTTTTATGTTTTATGATTGGTTTATGGCATATTGCGCAGTGACTCATAAGAGTCATCTGATGGATTTCGGGTATGACTCATTATGAGTCATGATCATGTGACTCATAGGTATGAATCACCAGGGTCAGGGTTGTTGCGGGAAGAGGCCTATATAAAAGATCACGACGGGCCGTAGATATAGGATCTTCACGCGACTATCTAAGTACTTTCTTACAATACAACTTTACCTTTACCTTTACCTCTCGCTTGTATGCAAGCACTCGAGCTCTTAGCGTCAGAGCAATCAAGACTTTATTAAGATACGAAGAAGTTCCCTCTACACC
>Ga0307509_10008778_pt1 | contig 12781 bp, 14 predicted proteins | sample 10_EM_MG_FD_202245 | JGI IMG/M metagenome (GOLD analysis project Ga0307509, IMG submission 202245) | Populus trichocarpa ectomycorrhiza microbial communities from riparian zone in the Pacific Northwest, United States - 10_EM | ecosystem: Host-associated > Plants > Roots > Unclassified | place...
GTGTATTTGCAATTTACTGAAAGAAAACTTTCAGTTTACTGAGAATGACACGTCATAAAGCAAACTCTGAGCATTTTTTGAATGGGCCACCCAGGCATATTCTCAGTTAATTATTTAGGTTATTTTCTGGTTTACTGAGCTCAGTAAACTGTGATCAAACCATTTGGCAAACCAGAAAAAAACTCTTTGAATGAGTGGCTCAGTAAATTGTAAATAATTCCTTTCAGTAAATAGGGGAATTTCTCAAGGTTTCCCCAGTGGGTAAACTGTGGTCACATGACTCAGTAAACTGTGAAAAAACTCGCAATTTACTGAGCTCAGCAAACTGCAGGGAAATTGGCCCAGTAAACTCCAAGTTTGCTGAGCGCATGCTGGGTAGGTAAATAGGTTGGTTAATTTTCCATTTACTCGCAGTTTACTCACAGTTTACTGGCTTGGTAAACCAACCCTTGCCCCCAGTGTGATCTAATCCTAAAGAGTCCTCAGCAGAACATGCGCCTGCAGAGTCGCGCACCGGCTATACCTAGAGAGGCCGGATGTTAGTGATGCGGTGAGTCACAGCCAAAGCCATGACTCGATTGCGGCCCGATCCGCCGGGCCCCGCGTTGGGGGGATGGTAGGGTGGTCTTCTCGCTCCTCACCAGGGGGCCTCACACGCCCCCGGAGCACAATCGCCCGGTATGTGAGACTGAAGGGGTAAAGTGGAAAGGCTGCAGTCTGTTGACGGACGCCCAGCGAGGGGCCGATGGACCTCCGCAGCCGTTCACCTATGACCGAGATACCCAAGAGACAAGGCAGGCAAAGGGTCGGCAGATCAAGGGCGTCGTACCGTCTACGAGGCCGACAGAGACCCATCCCCACCTCCCAGACAAAGCTGGTAAGCCCACCCGACCTCCGAGCATTGCTCAGAACCCCGCCCAAGCCACCAATGGCAATAGATCTGCCAGGCTGGAATCCCAAGCCCGGACGGAGTCCCACTCGAGTGGGCGGCACCGTGGGAAAAACCCCAGATGATGGTGGTGGAGGAAGAAGAGCGGATGGCACTGTACGGTATAATACGTAGTACATAATTTATGGTATCTGTCAGGGCCACTCTGCACCCTGTGCCTCCTAGACGTCGACCTCGAATGATATCCAAGGGAAAGGCCTATACTTAAGGCTTACTAACCACGTTAGCAATCACCCCACACAGTCCTCGACTGGTGGGCCCGAGTAGGTCGTCCTAACACAAACAAACGATCGATACAGTCGCAAGGCGAGTAGTCGTCGAAGGGAGGTGGGCCGGAATGAGCGCTCCAAGCGATAAACGGCAGTCGGTTAAGTCTGGAGAGAGTGAGAAGAGAGCAGATGTAGAAGATGCTGAGGACTCTCTCAGGTTAAACGTCGTCTCAAAGAGACCTGGTCTGCAAGGCAGCAGGAGAGAGGAGTTTTCTGAGATAACAAAGCTAAGGGAAAAGCGAAATACAGGGGGGAACAGTCTACTAATATACTTAAAGGAACTGTGACAGTAACTAGTGACTGATGAACCGATGAACCAATCGCAAAATCCGTAGCTAAGTGGTCTGATAACAGGAAACCTACAAACAAGGGTTCAGGGGAAAGATGAAACGATCAAAGGAGTGTAATGATGAACAAAGGATGAAACATAAGAGGAAACCAACAGACGATGATCAAAGACACTAGAAGACAGGGCATAGGGTTGATGCTTTAGACCAATCAAGTCTTGATGAAGGATAGGGGCTTTGATGACAGATAGGAGGAAGATGAGGATGAAACGCGAAGGAGTTGTTGATAGAGGGAGGCATGACGACGCTGGGAGGATATAAGGAATCCAAGGATGATGGGGAACTTCACCAATTTGGATGTCCTCCCAGCCCAACAACACCTTACCAACAAACTCTTCGTCCGATATCTTCGTCACTCTATGTCTTTCCTGCCACCCAACCCCAAGTCCTCTATCCACGGCAACCCCTGTCGATACAAGTTCGAGGTGGGGGGTCACACCGGTCGTGGCACTATTACTCGCGGTGATAGCCGTCTGCATCTTACTAGTGCAGTGGATATTGGTTCGGCGTACCCAACGCCACCCGAGGTGGCTTTGGGTTCATTTCGGAATTGTCAGAAAGGGTCTAACCATCATCCACAGATTGTCGTTCGTATGCGCGCCCCCGGACCAAACCTTCGTGCCGCCAATCTTGTTGAGCTCAATACGTGGTGGTTCGACAAGTTGTCCGAATGCCACTTCAGCGACACGATCTGGGGCAACGCTATCCGCACCGTCGAGTATCTGGAGTCCGACAGCGTCCCGCGAGACGCTATCCTCCATGGCCTGATCCGGATGGGGGTGAAGGACTGGTCCCAACCCGATCGCATCCAGGGAACCGACATGGAGATCATGCGTCACTCCTCGTCTATGGCCGCCAGGTTGATGAAACGACTCTATCTGTTGGAAGACAGAGTTAGTTGATCATCTTGTCCCTGATTGACTAGGACTAATGATTGGCGACGTAGATCGATGTGTTCGAAGGGAGCGTCAGGGCCGACAATGCTCGTCACGGAGGAGAGATAGACCGAGCCCACGATGCTATCGAGACTTTGTCTCGTTCGGCTCGTGATGCTCCGGACTCCGTGATCCGAGGGGTTACCGAACATTTGGAATTCATCGACCAGGTGAGGGGCTGGGACGAAACTACCAATTGTTCGTGGTTACTGACCGCCTCTTAGGCCATGATTGAAGACAAGGAGGCCGCTATTAAGGCGACGCAGGCTCTTCGTGACGCCTCCGATATTCGCTTCACCGAGATGGAGGAGCGTATGAGTCGTATGGAGCATGACGTCGCATCTCAACGTGCGGAGAACGAGCGTTTGGACAACGCGTGTCGTCGTATGGCGGACGACCTTTGGATCGTTTCGAGGAACTTCAAGGACCAGTTGGACCGCGTCAAGAAGTTGGAGGAGGCCGTGGTTGTTGCCAACGAGAACCTCCTTGAGTCCCAGACGTCTCATATTAGTCTGGACGCCGAGGTCACCGTTCTTCAAGGGCGCATCAAGGATTTGGAGTCGAAGTGGGAGTGGCTCAACCACCAAGGCGAAGACTCCGACGTTACCATGGGTCTTGTCCAGGAGAGGTTGGACACGATGGAGGAATCGGTTGGGTTCCTCGTCAAAGGCGTCGCTCGATGCGATAGAGTTCACCAACAAGAGTCTCGTCGTCCTCGTGTCTCCCAGCGCAACGTTAACCACCTATACGATCGGGTTAACGACGTCGAAGACCATCTGTTGTTGGCTGGATGGGTCCCTAGAGTTCCTCGTCGAGGAGAAGTTCCTTCGGAGGTAGAGGAGGAAGAGGAGTCGGAGGTCGAGGTCATCCCTCATCTGCTTTCCTCGCCGGCCAACTCTCAGGGCTTCTTGGCTTCGCCTTCGTCGTTCGGGGGTTCCGAACTGGAGATGGCGTTGCTCGAGCAGGGTGAGGCGGAACCGACTGCAGTTGAGGAGGAGAACGTTGTTCCACTTCCCGTGGTGCGCAGATCGGCTCGCTCTTATAAGAAGCTGCGCTCAACTCCCTATTCTTCACCGCCAGCCTCCTCCAGTAGTCGCCGGGCTCGAGCCAGTTATGTCGATGATGGTCGCTCGTCGTCTCCATCGGGTACAAGTCTCCCAACTGTTGGCGAGTAGTAATAGGCGGGTCGTCTATTACGATGACCATGCGGTTTTGACATGGTACGATAACATGGTGGAAGATATGCCGGTGTTGGAGGAAGCGATGGGGAGCGACGATGGAGAGAACTTCGACTTCGACGGTAACCTTGATACGTAGGATCTTGCTTGTACAACTAGTCTTGTGTCCGGTGAATGCAGTCCTGCGTCTTCGTCTTCGTTGTTGGTGTGCGAAAGGGGAGAAATAAAGGAAAAGGAAAAGAGCGTAAGAGTTGAATGTTAGAGAAAATAAGGTACGAGAAGAGAATAAAAAGGTGAAAAACGAGTGTGAAAATCGTGCACGATAACAGTATCCGAAATTCATCAGAAATTGTGCATATCCATTCCCCTTCTGTATCTCGATGAAAGTCGCTCTAATATTGCTAGAATATACATATAGCATCCAGTAGACAATCGGTAGCCCTCCCCTGGCCGTAAAAACGGTCGAAATATAACGGAAAAAGCGAAAACCTATAGCGAGTTTTGAGGGTGGGGATGAAACACAAAAAAGGGGATAACTTACCAACCGTTGAGACCCTTTATTAACGACTCCGGGGGCACATACTAGACACATATACCCCCCTGGAACATGCTATTATAGACGGGGAAACTGAGGGGAAAGGATGGAAGTGAGGGAGAGAGAAATACCGAAGCATCAATCCATAGGAAGATGTACTCACCGGAGTCGCGCAAAAACACGCGGAACTCGCAGCCTTAGTGTATTCTTAGGGAATACAACTTCGCCTCAATAATTGCGGGGCGGTGGGGGTAGTCCAGAGACAGTTTTGTCCCCGGATCAATAAAGTTCCCCAGGGGTATGCACAACGATACTGAAAACCCACCAGGGGACAAAATCAACTCTCAACAATGTGGAACGTGTGTGTGCAAAGTCTCAAATAAAATAAAAGGACACACCAGGAGCGAGAGCGAAAAAGGGGAGGAAACACCCCCTCAACCGTCAGCACGTAGCGCGCAGACGCGATGGTGTGGGAGGGGTGTAAATACCGTGTTTATCCCCACGACCGTAAGGGAGGGGGTCTTGTGGTTATGTATTCCCAACTCCGATGGGAAAACTTAGATTTGAAGCAATTTCAAATTGATTTTACCCACGGTCCTCATACGGTTAAGTCCCTGGTTCCCACATGGCCGACACCGCGGTGGCGTGCGGTACTCACAGCGGTTCACTGCGCCGTGAGGTTCTGAGAATCTTGACCCGTGTTGTGAGGCAATATTAAGCAGTCTAGGCATGTGTTAAGTGCCGATTGATCCCGATTTTGCTATGACGGCACATAAGGCTCAAGGGCAAACTATAGAAATGGTGGTAGTTGATCTTGCGGGTTGTACTGGAACGGAACAGCCGTATGTCATGGTCTCGAGAAGTACATATATCAACAGTCTAATCATCCTACGTGACTTCGATTTTGGCCAAGTAACGAAGCGACGGTCCGAAGATCTACGGAAGGAATCTGCCCGCCTGGAAGATTTGAGACTTCGGACAATTGTACATGTTAAATATTGGTCGGAAGACAAAGCACGACATGCAGAGTCACTACTTGGGAGCAGGAAGATTAACAATGTGGTGAGAAAGAGGAAGAGGGCGCCGGATGACGATGTGGGACGGCAAAAAAAAAGGGAACGGCAGCGGCGGCGTGAAAGGTCGTGGGCCCTGCCGCTTGCCGGTGCTATAACTTATGATCCATTCGTGGATGCGCAGATACTTCCTCATGCCGAATTTGGATCTTTGGTGGAATCGTCCCCTCACAACGGTTTTGAATACCAAACCACTTCATCGATCTCACGAAACCTGCGCGAGTTGAAAACCTCTGGAAGACGCTCAGTCTCAGTAAACGATTTGACCTGGGACTGGGCTTATGGGAAACCTAAGGAACTTATAAAGCTAACAGCTCGACGGGTCGTCGTACATCAAGTAACAGGAGTGGTCGCCCTGACGGTAAGGAGTGAGGAGGAATCAGGAGCACGATCTTCGGGTCACAAAGCTGATCCTTGTCCATCACGATGATTAGTAGTTACCTCCTCGTTCGGCAAGGTCACCGATGGGATCCAGGAGCGGCGGCTTCCGGTAAACCTCGTCTGGGTCGAAGTAAGCTCAGATCAGCCTACGACTCGATGGTCGTGTGTATACAAAACTACGGTATCGGTCTAAACTATCCACCATTAGTGAATGAAGCTACACGGCTTGGTCGGTGGTGATTGGGGTTTCAGCCGCTTCAAGCAGAATACCTTTCATCTCCGCAAATCCCTCTTGTATTCCACCCTCTCCGAGCGATTTCTCCACCGTTATGATGAACAGCTTCAATGAGCCTGCGGGGTCGTCAACCTCAGGTTCGCTGGGACCTAGCTCCTCTTGGGCAAGTACTGGAATCCCAGGCACCAGAGGTTGCATGTTATACTTCACCCCCAGTAAGTATTTATGAAACTCGTCCCAATATTGTATAATCTGCCGGACAACGCGGACGTAGCGAAAATAGCCTTGGTAGACCCGTTGGGTGCGGCCGTATCTTGAGTGGAAATCTTCCTTCGATGAAATGTGGGCGTTGCGCCCTGATTGGTCTCCATGATCATTGAACCAGGCTCCGACCTTTGGTGGGTAAGAAATCTTGATGGTGCAATCCTCGTAATCTATGATGGCAATGGTGATATAGGCAAGCACCCAGACGAAAGACTCCAAGTCATGTCGATACAACCGTGGAATACGATCTTCGAGTCCACCATCGAGTAGGTCAATCGCCATGAATGGAATGGTGCCGGTCCGATCAGTATTCGTGGTCGAGTGGTCGACCCAGGTGGCGAGGTCATAGTCGTTGACAATCCCCGCAGGTTCTCCGGTATCGTCCGGGGAATCGTACATCAGGTTGTTGTAACTGATATCGCCGTGGCGGATCCCATTCACCCAGAGTCGGTGATGACCTGGGAGGACGTGTCAGTGATGGATGGGAAACTTTCCAGAAAATACATACAAGCAACGCACTGCCAAAAGGCAACCCAGAACTGTTTTCCATCTAGGTCGTAAATCGGCCGCAGACGCTTCATCACCGTCAAACGCAGGGCCCGGGTTCCAAGATTGTTATCGATTCGGAGATTGAGAAATTTCCGTATGTGATGAGTGGAGTAGTGATCGAGCTCGCGCGCATACTCGACCACCGGGATGTGCCCTTTGATGAATTCGTCGTTCTCGCCCAACGTCTGAGCGTGGCCGATTATCTCCCACTCTGATGGTCTTGACGCTTCCGGCCAAGATATCTTCAGGACCAGGTTGTGCGCCTTGGCGATGATGCTGTATGCCTCTCGATAGGTGCCGCGAGCTTGGTTATAAACGCGCAACGCTTCCGCTTCTGCTAGATTCATCGCAACAGTGCTGGGGTCGCCTTCGGTTGGATCAGCGCCACCAGCCTCGCTCAGACTCTCGGTGCTGCGGTCCCCTTTCCTGGCCTCCCCCTCGCTCCGCTGAACGTCTTCCGAGTCCTCCCTGGAAGTGCCTCCGATGATCCCACCCTTGGCTGCATCCTGACATTCAGGACCTCCATTGCCATCCCCCCCGCTTGCGCTTGCACCTACAACAGTCGTCGCCCTACCCAGGAGCGACCAACCAGAGTGGACCTTATCCTCCGGGTAGAAGTTGACCCCCACTTCCTCCTCACCGAGAGTCCCACCAGCATTTATGGGGTGTAAAAGAATGGTCTGGTCCTCCCCGGTGAGTTCGGAGATGTGTCCCCATTGGCGGCGTCCAAATCGCTGGAGAACGAGGAGGAGGACGAGGACAAGAGGGAGATCATCGAAGAAGTTGAAGCCCGATGAGAAGATGGCACCCTCCCTATCAACCCAAGCGATCCACAGGAGGTCATCTGAAGATTCATGTCAGTTTATCAAGCTGCCTTGCAAACACATGGATTCTCACTCCGGACGAGCAGGTTGAGCACATGGCTGACCGAAAAAGTATCGGAGAGCTTCTCCGCTGCGTACGTCCCGACTTGGGTGGCAAGGGATTGCGTGGCCTCCCTGGCAGAGTTCTTCTGTACCAGTCGTCGCTTTTTCCCCGAGGTCCCGGCGCCGCTGTCCATCCGCGCGGCACTCGCAGTCCGTTTGGTGGATATCAAGGTTGCCGATGAAGCCGCTGTCCGGTTCATGTTAATAGATGCTCACACAGAAACGCGTCAATCTTACATGTCGTGGGCTGGGAAATGTCTGGTTCCTCGTCGAGTAGCTGATCAGAATCCTGCATCCCCTGGGATTGGGGCACCCCTAGCGGGGTCCAATCTGACGTGTCCCGCTTCCGTTTCATTTCAACCGCCGAAAGGATGGTCTTCCAGCCGACGGAGCCTAGGGGTGACCCCTTGGGGATCTTGCTGATGAACTCTGAGACCTGGGGCGTGTCGAGCTCGTTGAGTCTGTAGAGTTCGCGGGCGTCCTCGAGTGTCGTAATGGCAAGGTCAGGTTTGAACGCAGTTCCCGGCGGGCCGCGGTCGGATGATACGTTCTTGTCGCATGGGACGAACACGATAGGAGTCTTGGACTCTGGCAGCCCGTCCACTTGAATTTTCGACAGATGTTCGAGTGCATGATTCATTGCGTCCGCGAATGGTGAGTACATGTTCCGTTCGTGATGAGACGATGAAGATTTGCTGTCAAACGCGGTCACAGGGTGGAGGGATTGAGGTGGGTCGGAGTACGCACTATATATCCAGCTTCTGCCGCATCTCCTCCAAGTTGGCGATTGGGGTCACCTTTTCGGAGCACTCTTTGAAGCATTTGTCCAAAGTATCGTCACGAAAGACGGGAGTCGTCGAGGAGTCGTCCTGACAGCAAAGAGCGAGGAGGAATAGGATCATGTCCTTCGGGCTACAATGCTTTCGTTGTCGCATGTCGACTCTGATCCCAGCCAGGACAGTTTTCTTCCTGGGAGAACGTGGTTAACAGGGTAGGATACCTGGAGTTGCTTGTGAACGCACTCTACTCTGACCAGAAGTTGACCGGAGGCACTGGAGCCTCTGTTGGGTTTGGTGGAACGTTGAGACTCGAGGAGAGCCTCGAGCTGCTTGGGGTCCTGTGGAGGAGTGATCTGTCTGTCGTTGGTGGACATATGTGGGGTGGTGGGGAGGCTTGCTCACATCGTATCTGGTTTTATGCCGGTAGAGCCAACGGTGGCAATGAGCGCGTGTGGAAACGTGGCGATCGAGAAATGGGGTTCAAGTGATCGAGAGACGGACCGGTGCCTGGCAGTTCTGATCTCTGTTCCTTCACACAACAACACGATTCCCTGCACCCGGTTAAGCTTTATCTCATCACTGATTATCGTCGTCAGACGTTCACAGTACCCGCCAAAGGGGCGGAGTTCATGGCATATCGGTGCGCCATTCCCGAGTGCAATAAGAGATGCGCCGTTCGAGAGATTGGTGGACTTCAAAAGGTCGTTTCCGGCCACAGTCACTGTGTCCCGGTAGCTCTCACTGTGAACAAGCTGACCCTCTCTGAGCATGTCCTCGGACGCGTGTTTGGAGCCTCGTTCCGAGGATACTGATCTGTCTCGCTAGAAGCGTACCACACCCCGTCCTCGGAATCCACATACACGGCGAATTACTAGACTCATCACACACATTTCCGATGTTCTGGAGCCTCATGATCTTCCGCAAGCTACCCTGAAACTACTGCCACAACATATGAGGTACAATCAACCAACGGGACACACCAGATGAGGGCGGGGCTCGATAGGAACTGCCCCCTGACACTCAGTTGAGTGGAACGGCATTTCCGGTGAAGGAAAACCTGGACTGTGTCCTACGTCGCAGACACGAACTCGATCTGACCGATGATAAACGGTGTTCGTACTACGTACTTCCCTCACCGATTCAACCTGCGCATTCACAACGTGCGGTGGGTATCGAAGAAGCAAGCTTTACCCCTTCCAGACACTGGGCACGGTTCCCAGGTCCCAGCCCTAACTTTCGGACACTGTCGATGCAATCGATTTTCTCATATGTTGGCCCAAACTTTTGGTTTGAATTCATCGATAAGCCCGAAGTCCTGATACTGTATCAGATTGTCGAGTCATCCAGATCTTCCTCCCATGTGGAAGGACAATGAAAGCGCAGTGGGTGCTCGCTTCCATCTTTTACTTACCTCATCGCCAAACCGGTCCGGTTCGGGTAAAGAGGTTCGAACTTCGTACCCAGCCGCAGATGGGGATAGGTATGACTGGACCCCACGGATAAGTCAAGATTCCTTTCCAGTGTTCCTTCCATTAACTTCACCTCAAACAGTATGCATAATTTATTCCCTGGTCAACCCTACCCACAGTCACTGTGGGAAAGGCTAGTACTGATCGTCAGTACAAAAGGTTCAGCAGTACTGACGCCAATTTTTTTTGGACTGTGGGACTTTAGGCGCTAAAATACCTCAGTACCTCCAGTACTGAAAAGTGACCGAAAGCGACTGAAATTTTGGACTGATGCATCAGTACTAATCTTTCCCATAGTGAGTTCTTCTAGATTAGCAGGGAATCGTCTCAAGATACCGACCTCCCCCTTCATAATCCCATGCAAGCGGACAAATCGCTCTCTGTCGACCTCAAGTGATCATGCCCCACACTCCGGCAGGACAGAGTCCTCCGCGTTGGGAGTGCAGTCACGACGATATAGATCGTTTGCACGCCACCGGGCTCGTCACCACCAATGCGGACAACGAAGGTCAGTGCAATTTATCCTGCGAAGGATCACGGAATCGTTTGATTGAACCTGCTCCAAAATCCAACACATCCGCTTACTAGTCGACGTCATCCACTCGTGAATCAGGTTCCCCCGCTCTCCTCGACTGTGCACTCGTGCACACGCGTCTGAGTCATCGGTGATTTGCACACGGCTGTTATGGAATACCTGTCATAAAACGGCATTCCACGAAGGTCCCAAATGCGGGTCGAACGTCGTTGTAACGTATGACGACCGGGTTAGGCTCGAGTCCAGCCTCAAATTCAGAGGGACGGAGGAGTTCGGAGGATGGAAGGCGTTCAGGGGGAGGGAACCCCTGAAACCGGGTAGCATGTACCGGACCGATCTGGAGAGGTTGCTTGGTACATCGCATATTATGCGTCAGGTCGGAAACACATCCATCCACCCAACCTTCACCCTCCGCCGTCAGCGCGCCATCGGAATACCGTACGGATGGTTCCGAAGGCGTGATAGCCCCTGAGGGCGGTGGCTTGGGAGAGGTGATACCCCGTCCCCATCGTCGAAATTTCGTCAGTGATCTCACTTCCCGACCCGCAGGGATCCATGGGCATCGCGACCCAAGATCCTCTTCAATCGGCATATGTAACATCATGATCCGGGGCCTCATTGAACGCGGATTTGTCGGCGAACACTCGAGATAAGATGAGATTATAACCACACCATTGCTGCGGTCTGGGAAGCGGCGACCCATGGATGGGAGGTGTAGGTGAGAAACTTGAATGTGGTATTATGCCCAACTCTGATATCTACTTCGTCCGCAGTGAATCGGCAGGGAACCAAGGGAATCTGTTCGGCGTCTGCTGTGGCTTGCATGTCTGAGTAGGAATATTGTGACAAATCATAAAAAGCCCGGATGAGAAGCACTAGAGGGACTGTGTGAGGGCCGTCGGTCGTGGGTACTGCCGCTTGTCGGCCCTATGGCTTATACCTACTTGGTTAAACACCCAGAAAGCCGAAACAACCGGGCGCCATATGTATTCGGGCCCAATCGCGGTTTTTGCGATTTTTACTCCCCCCCCCAACACGTGGGGTCAAAAACCACGCAGAACAAGCCCGGGTGGTCTCGCTGTGATTCAACTATGTCAGAAATATATACACATGAAGTTTTCCCCACGACCGTAAGGGAGGGGGTCTTGCGGTTTTAATTCTGGACGATTGGCAGTGAACCTTATTCTGATGGCTATTGCAAATCGATTTTCCCCACGCTCCTCATTGGTCACAATTCTTGACCCCCCTGAGGAGGGTGCTTGTGCGGTTGGAAGATTTGAGACAGCTTATCAAATTTGGCTCAGGGAATGTGGACGGTGGGTTGGAGGGGGGTTCACAAAGTAATGGTAGTTCGACCAAACGTTCCTACTACCACCCATTACTCGTCCATGTCATCCGTACGCGATGCGCCGCCCTGCACACTCCGCCTATATACGTGATAAGGGGCACCTGGTTCACGCTTCGTGTTGCGAGGTTTCACGCTCTGCTCCGCAACACCGCGTGCGAGAGCCTAGCAATTTGGTCAGTGTGCTGTCAACCACGTTGAGGGACATCGTACTGCGCTGATCCCCTCATCGAGGACGCAAATGCTCTTCAACATCTCACGGAATATGAACTGACCCCCAGGTTGCTGGAGGGCTCGAAAGCGAAGCGTAACCTGAACGCATTGACCAACATCCACACTGCTGGGTCCAACCTCGGTGCGCGTAACATGCCTAATACGTTGTTAGCAATCAAACTGCCGTGAACCAGCAAAATGTAGTCACCCATCATCACCGGTCTTGTCTACGAAGTAGAGAACTTCGGGATTTCGACCAAGCGGAAAAGGGTGGGTGGCGGAGGCGAACCACCGCTAAAGAGAAGGGGATAGTCAGTCGTGGGCCCTGCTGTTTGCCGGCCCTTTCCCCTTATTAAACAACCAGTTACCTGTAGCACACGTGGTAAGTGGATTACTGCCCACACCCTGGAGGAGCGGGTACCCGGACCTGCGCCGGGTGACTCAAAAAGGGTCTCATATCCTAAATATATGTTAGTATAATACATACCTGCAAGGGCTAGGCCCCCAGTGAAGTGTGCGACCCTCAATCGCGAAGCGAAGTGGTGAGCTGGCGGAATGAGCAAGGGAGAATAGTCTCCTCAAGCAGACCACGTATTCCCACTGACGATCACCTGCGCGGGATGTAGCGATAATAGTGGTCTGCCACTCGACGCGTCGATTTCGTAACGTCTCTGCATTAGTCAGCATTTCCCACGCCACATTGAGACTCGCCATCGGTCCTCGGGAGGTTGGGAGTCGTTGATCCCCTCTGGATTCCTTCCGCTCTGTCGAAACACTGTCATTGGACGAGAAATTTATT
>Ga0307509_10008779_pt1 | contig 12780 bp, 12 predicted proteins | sample 10_EM_MG_FD_202245 | JGI IMG/M metagenome (GOLD analysis project Ga0307509, IMG submission 202245) | Populus trichocarpa ectomycorrhiza microbial communities from riparian zone in the Pacific Northwest, United States - 10_EM | ecosystem: Host-associated > Plants > Roots > Unclassified | place...
CGAGCAGACCGCCGACGCCGCGCCGCACCCGAAGACCGACGACGCGAAGGGGATGATCCAGACCGCGTTCAAGACCGGCGCCGGCCTCGCGACGTTGACCCGCGATCTCGAGACCACGCTCGAAGCGCGGCGCGACGAGTGGTCGATCCAGACCACGCGCGCGTTGTTCGACGCGCTCGCCGACGTCGCCGCCGAGCGCAAGAAGAGCGCGGATCACGAGCAGCGCTGGTTGAACCTCGCTGGCTTCCTGCTCCGCCCCGGCACCGGCGCGCCGCTCGACGCGTGGCGCGCGCGCGTGATGTGGGGCGTGTTCAACGAGAACCTCGCGTTTCCGAAGCAGGAGCCGAACCGGCTCGCGTGGTGGATCGTGTGGCGGCGGATCGCGGGTGGCCTGGTGGTCGGCCAGCAGGAACAGATCTACGATCGCGTCGCGCAGCTCCTCTTGCCGAGCGCGCGCCTGGCGAAGAAGCTCGCCGAGGCCAAGCCGAGCAAGCAGGAGCTCGCCGAGATGTGGCGCGCGGTCGCGAGCCTCGAACGGCTGGCGATCGGCTTCAAGATCAAGCTCGCCGACGAGCTGATGGCGCGGCTCGAGACCCGCAAGGGTCGCGAGGACGCCGTCCACCTGTGGGCGCTCGCCCGGATCGGCGCGCGCGTCCCGCTCTACGGTCCACTCAATGCCGTCGTCCCCGCGTCGGCGGTGAAGCAGTGGCTGCAGAAGATCTTCACGTGGGACTGGCCCGAGCCCGACAAGGCCGCGTTCCCGCTCGCGCAGCTCGCGCGCCGCACCGGCGATCGCGCGCGCGACCTCGACGATGTGACGCGCGGCACGCTCGCCGATCAGCTGCGCACGCTGCCCGGCGGCGAACGCGCGGTTGTCCTCGTCGAGCAGGTGGTCGCGCTCGAGGCGCGCGAAGAACGCGTCGCGCTCGGCGACACCTTGCCCGCGGGCCTGCGCATGGTGCCTGAGGTCACCGACGCGCCGCCGGACGCACGATAGGCTCCGCGCATGAAGTCGGGTTGGATCCTGCTCGCGCTTGCCGCATGCCACGACAACCAAGGCGCCGATCCGAGCGACGCCGCGGGGTCCAGCGATGGCCCCGCAGCAACGGGGTTGGTCGGGACGTGGAACCGGCTCGACGATCCGCCACCGGATACCGGCACGCTGCAGTTCCTCACCTTCAATGCGGACGGCACGATCCACACGAATCAGCGCGATGGGATCTGGAGCGAGCCCACGCCAGGGCGCATGCACGTCGCGGATAGCGACGGCACCAACTCGATCGAGATCGACTACGTGATCGCCGGTTCGACGATGGCGTGGAATGCGTGGCTGCCGATGGGCTCGCCGAATGGGTTCGTCGGCACCTGGACGCAATACACGGGCGTCCAGAGCCACGTCACGAATCAGGTGATGACGGTCAACGCCGATCACACGCTCGGGATCACGGTGAACGGCGGCAGCTCGTCGCCCGGCACGTGGGCGATCGAGGGCAGCGGCTTCTCGTTCACGTGGGTGCTCGGGACCGAGCACATGCGTCCGGTCGGGGCGGCGCTCAGCCAGCTCGACTACGCTAGGGAGTAGCGTCGGAGAGGATCAACAGCCCGCGCGGGCTGTCGGCGACGAACACGAGGTGGCGCGAGAGATCGACGTCGAGGCCGACCGCGCCCTCGAAGAAGTCGCTCGACGTGTAGTCGGCCTGCGGATCCCACGTGTTGTAGTAGCCGACCTGCTTCGGCTGCGTCGGGTCGGAGAGATCGAGGACGCGGATGCCGTCCTGGTAGTACGAGAAGTACGCCTTGGTCCCGAACGCCATCAGGTTGTGGATCGACACCCACTCGCGGGTCTGCCACGTCGCGAACGACTTCATGAAATTGCCGCTCGCCGGATCGACGTCGACGAGATCGAGCTTCGCGGCGTAGTTCTCCTCACCGTGCAGCGCGATGTGGCGGCCGTTGATCGTGGTGGTCCAGTTCGAGTGGCTGGTCCGGGTCGGCGTCTGCGGCCACGCCCCGACGAGCGCCGGCGACGACGGCGTCGTGAAGTCGACGACGACGAAGCCGTCGCGCCACGCGTTCAGGTACGCGATGCCGTTCTCGATCGACAGATCGTGGACGAGATGACCGGAGACCGCGTACTCGCCGAGCTTGGCCGGATGCTCGGGATCCGTGATGTCGTAGATCGGGCACGTGCCCACGTTCGTGCCGAAGTAGACGTAGATCTTGCCGTTACGGCTCTCGATCGCGTCGGTGTGGGCATTCTCGTTCATCGTCGCGACGAGCGCCGGGTTCGCCGGGTTCGTGACGTCGACGACATCGACGCCGGCATCCGCGATCACCGCGTAGCGCTTGCCGTTCGCCTCGACGAGCTTGACGTCGTTCGAGTACCCGAGGTTCGTGCGGCGGTAGAGCCCGATCTGGTGCGGATGCGCCGGGTCGCTCGTGTCGATGATGTGAAGGCCGTCTTGCCGGATCAGATACGCGGTCGTGCCGACCATCCGCACGTTGAACGTGTAACCCGGGCCCCAGTCCGCACCGAACAGCTCGCCCACGAGCGTCAGGTGATCGCCCTCGCCTTCGACGGTGGCGTTCGCGACGTTGTGGGTCGCGCGGATCATCTTCGTCGTGCAGACCTCGCACGTGCCGTTGTAGCACTGCGCGCGATCCATCTTCAGCGTGCCATCGCCGGCGAGGTTCGAGATCCGGTGCGCCTCGATGAACGTCTTGCCATTGAAGGTCTGCTGGTTCCGCTCGAACAGGAAATCATCGGTGAGCGGGCCGACCTTGCCGGCCGTGCGATCGAACGTGACCGAACCGTCGGTCGCCTTCTCGAGGAACACGCTCGACACGTCGCCGAGCGATGCGCCGGTCAGGAACCATCGCCCGCTCGGATCCCAGGCCTTCAACGTGCCGGCGACGACCGGACCGAACACCGTCGCGTCGTCGTAGGTCGACGCCTGCGGACCCGTCGTGCACTGCGTCGTGAAGTCCGGAACGTCGGGGGCGTCGGGACCCGGCATGTCGTCGTCGCCGTGCCCCGGGCTGCTACTGCACGCGGCGACGACGATCCACAACCATCCGGCTCTCATGCCGGCAGCATCCGCGCCGGCTGCCGGACCGGCAACCCGACGGGGCTCACACGCGATGAACCGGCGAGACGCTCGACTAGCGGGCCCCCATGAACTGCTCGGCAAACGACCGCAGGCGCAGGATCGCGGGGATCCCGCCTTGATCGCTGAACGTGAGGGTTTCGCTGAACTTGATGTTATCCGCGGCCTGGTACGCCACGTACGCCTTGCCTGCGGGAGAGCCGAGCAGCGCGTTCAACTTGGTCTCGAACTCGCCCTGGACCTTCGCGACCATCGCATCGCCCTCGGCGCCGAGTCGGCCCTGCAGCGCGTCGGCCTCGGCCGTGATCCGGCGCTTGTACTCGAGCGTCTCGGCCTGGATGTTCTTGATCCCGATCAGGTACGAGTCGCTCACCGATTCCGGATCGACGCCGAAGATCTTCGCCGCGTTTCCGCGCAGCGCCGCGACGTCGGGCGCCGCCATCGTGCCGAGCTTCGCGCGGACCTGGCCCGGCACCGCGTCGTCGACCTCGAGCAGGCCGACCTGATACGCGCGCTCGAGCTCGTTCTGGCGCTTGCCCCACTCCTGCGCGCGCTGCGCGACCTGCGCGTTCGTGCCCTGCTGGTAATTGTCGAGGCTCTGCTGGACGTTCGCGAGCTTCTGGCTCGCCGCATCGAGCAGCTTGTTCTGCTCGTTGAGCTGGATCTGCTGGAGCTGCTTCTCGTAGTCGGCGCGGAACCGGACCTCGCGGACCAGCACCGCCTGCGCCTCGAGGTGCATCGGCGCGAGTTGCTTGTTGAGCATCTTCAGCGCGGCCTCGCTCGCCTCGAGGCGACGATCGGTCGAGTAGAACCCGACCGAGTCGAGCACGGCCATCTCCTCGCGGAGCACGCTCGTCGCGGTCTCCTCGGCGAGGCGCATGTAGCGATAGCGGCCGTCGGGATCCTGGACGTGGTTACCGCTGGCGACCAGCGCGTGCGCCTCGCCCGGCTTGATCCGGACCGGCACCGAGACGTCGAGATCGACGGTGTTGTTGTCCTTGGTCCGGATCACGAGCGGCTTCTGCGGGCCGCGATCGTCGCTCGTGAAGTCGAGCATGAAGTACGAGCTCGGCAGCAGGATCAGCTTGTGGATGCCGGGCACGCGCATGTGCCAGCCCGGGCCGAGATCCTCGTCGAGCACGCCCGAGGCCGCGCTCTGGCGCACGCCGATCTGATGCGGGCCGACGCCCGACGTGAACAGCGACGTGACCAGCCAGATCACGAGCGACGCGATCACGATCACCTTCGAGATCTTGACGAGCTGATTCACTTGCCACCTCCGATCTGCTCGAGCTGCACGCGCTGGGGCGAGCCGTCCTGGCGGATCGGTTCGATCGAGATCGTGACGCCCTTCAGACGTTCGCCGAGCCGCTCCATCACGCGCTCGACCGGCTGGTTGCGGAACGCGTCGATCTGCGCCTGCTTCGACTGGTACTCGGCCAGCAGCTGACCCTTGAGCTCGTACGCCTGGCTCTTCGCCGCGGACTTCGCCGCCTCGCCGATCGCGACCTTGTCGATCTTGTAGGAGTCGACCTCGCGGTGGATCTGCGTCGACTGGGTCACCGCCGTCGCGAGCGCCGCCTCGAGATCCGCGCGCTTGGTCTGGATCACCTTGTTCTGATCGCGCTCGACCTCGGCGAGCTTGCGATCGCGCTCGGTCTTCGCGCGCTGGAGCTCGGAGTCGATCACGGCGAGCTGGTTCTCGGCCTGGTTGCGCGCCTCGATCAGATCCTCGTACTCCTTCGAGAACCGCGGGCGCGGCGTGACGATGCTCGTGACCTCGACGCCGTGATCGCCGAGCAGCTTGTTGACCCGCTTCTTCGCGCGGTCCTCGGACTGGAGGAACGTCGTCGGGTTCGACACGCCGAGCGTCGACTCGCGACCGAACTCGTCGCGCAAGATCGTGCGCGCGTACGGCAACATCCACTCGTAGTACGCGTGATCGAGTCCCGAGTCGCGCAGCGTCGAGTCGGCCTTGCCCGGAATCGCGCGGAACAGGATCGTGGTGTCGTTGAACGCGAAGTTCGAGCCGTCGGCCGCGCGGACCTGGAGCTCCTTCGCGACCAGCACGCTCGTGTTCGTGGCGCCGCGCATGTGAAAGGTCTGCGGGCTGACGTCCATGATGTAGACGTCGTGAATCCCGAATGGCAGGCGCAGGATCACGCCGGGCTGGGTGATCACCTCCATCGACCCGGTGATGTTGTTGATCCGGACCGCGACCTGCCCGGCCTCGACCGACGCGCACGAGTGCGCGAACAGCAACACGAGCGCGAGCGCGCCGGCGGCGAGCCACAACCGGGACGGTTCGCCTCCCGCACCCTTCAACGTGCTCCACAACTTGCGACTAACCGCGCGTGCGTCGGCCATAGATCCCCCTGCGGGGATGCTAGCGTGCCCGCACCACCACCGCGAGCGCGTCGTCCGTCGGATTCGCGGCCTTCTCGACGAGCACGCTCGCGAGCCGGCCGCGCGCAGGTGCCTGATCGCGCAACCGCTCGCGCCAGCGCTCGGCGTCGTCACCGCGGAGCGCGCTCGACGCGACGACGAGCAGCGTGTCGGCCGGGAACGCGCGCGCGCCGGTATCGGCGAGCGCGGTCGCGGTCGGGCGCACCGCCTTCACCGATCCCGACGCGAGCGGGACCTCCGCGATCGGCCCGACGAGGAACGCGCCGGGATGGCCGAGACCGGCCCACTCGATCGTCGTCGCGTCGAGGATCGCGACGAACGCGGCGACCGGCTCGTCGATCCGATCGGCGGTCGCGCGCAGCGTCGCGGCGAGCTCTGCGAGCGTCACCGGCGTGGTCGTCGCGGCCGCGAACGCACCGGTCAACGCGGCGGTCGCGAGCGCGGCCGGCACGCCGTGGGTCTGCGCCTCGGTGACGAGTAGCGCGAGCCGGCCCTCACCGAGCTCGAGCGCGCTCCACCCCGCGCCGGTCGTGCGCACGCCGGGCCGATACTCGGCGGCGACCACCCACGGCCCGAGCTCCGCGTCGCGACTCGCCGCCGCCTGGAGCCGCAGCGCATCCGCGATCTCGACCTCGCGCTCCGTCTCGCGCTCGCGCGCCGCCGCCCGCGCGAGCGCGACGAAGGCGAACGCGCGCGCCGCCGCACGCGCCGATTCGACGACGAGCTCGCGCTCCGCATCGCGCAGCGCCTTGCCGTACTGCGCTTCGACGAGCGCGACCAGCTCGTCGCGATCGACCAGGGGGACGATCAGGCCGTTCGCGTCGTGGTTGCCCAGTGCCTCGAGCGGTGCGCGCATCTCGCCGAGCCGCATCGTCGCGAGCTCGGTCACCGCGAAGGGCTGGGGATGCGCGACGAACCACGCAGCCAGCTCGGGCGAGAGGTCGAGCGTGTCGCCCCAGCGGGTCGACCGGATCGCGATCCCGATCGCCCCATGCCACAACTGCGCGAGCCGATCGGCGATCCGCGCGCCGTTGTCGGCCTTCGCCATCCGCGCGACGAACTTGTCGAGCGCGCGTTGCTCGGTCACCTGCGCCGGGCGCGCTCGCTCGATCCCCCACGCGAGGGCGGTGAGCCCGGCCCAGGTGATGCTCGTCGCCGCCGCGAGCGTGAACGACGAATCCACGAAGAACAGCGCGAGCACGATCGCCGCCCCCCCGGCCGCCGCGAACGTGCCGAGCTCGATCGCCATCCCGCGATCGAGGCCCTGCGGGCGCAGCACGTCGGTCCGGATCACGAGGTACAGCGCGACCACCGCGGCGAGCAGCGCGGGCAGCCACGCGATCGGATACGAGCCCCAAGGCGTCGAGCTCGTGTAGAGGAGCAGCGTGTCGACCGACGAGACCGCGCCGAGCACGAGCATGCCGAGCAACAAGCGCAGCGTGCGGCGCTGCTCGGCGCGCGGCGCGGATCGCCGCACGATCAGGACGCCGATCACCAACCAGAGGATGAGCTGGGTGAGGTGCAGGGTCGTCAGCGGGCCCGGGTTCATGTAGTACAGGCCCGAGTCGAGGCGGTGGACTCCCGGCACGACCGCCTTCGTCGCCCACGCGATCGCGACGAAGATCGCGCCGACGATCCCCGACACCCGCGCGACCCAGCGGAACCGCTCGAGCCGGCCGCCGACGGCGAGCAGCAGCAACAAGAGGTTGGGCCCGACGAGCGCGACCGGGCCTTGACCGAGTCGCAACAACCGCGTCGCGGAGTCTGCATCCTGCGCCATCGCGGCGAGGGCCTGGCACAGCGCCCACGGCAACGCGGTGACGACCGCGCCGATCATGCCCAGGCGCATCACGCGATCGCCGCGGGTCAGCGACGCGGCCACGCCGACGGCTGCGAACGCCAGCGCGCACAGGACGTACGGCGCGGCGAGCCAGCTCCAGCGAAGGCCCTCCACCCGACCAGCGTATCAGTTGGCGCAGATCTTTCCCTCGACGTGCGACGTCACGTGGCGATCCGCGTCGACAAACCCCGTCACGAACAGATAGCCGGTCGCGCCGGCGAGGTCGCCCGTGCCTTCCGTGATCACCTCGAGCGAGAGGCTCGCGCGCCCGCCGCCTTCTGGAATGTCGTCGCTATTCGTCACGCCGGTCTCGCGCGTCACGATCGAGCCGTGATGCATCGTGTAGGTGGTGACCCCCGAGTAGCTGAACCATCCGGGCGACGGCGCGGGTGCGGGCGCCGAGCCCTCCCCGTAGAACCGCGTGGTCGCGTGGATGTTGTGGCCGTCGATGTGACCGGTGAAGCAGTTCGGGTGATCCGGCGGGCAGGCGGCTCCCGTCGTGAAGTCTTCCTCGAGCTCCCCGCTGACGCGATCGCAGCGCGCGTGGTGGTTGTCTGCCGTCGCCGTCTGAGGTGCGAGCGTCAGGGCACATGCGGTGGCAGTCCCAGCGATGATCAGGGTACGAATCAGGGTGTCGGACATCAGTTCCTCCACCCCATTCGCTGCGTGACGCGGCGATCCTGGGAACCGAAAGATTTCGTGTCCCACGAACCCGAGCTCGCGGATCTAACGAACGATGGCCGAGCTGCCGATCACGCACGAGCTATTCGAGCGCTACGGTGCGATGGTGTATCGGCGCTGCGTCGCGATCCTGAAGAGCGAGGACGCGGCGCGGGATGCGGTCCAGGAAGTGTTCCTGCGCGTGATCGAGCGCCGGCACCAGTTTCGCAGTGAGTCGGCACCGTCGACGTGGCTCTATGCCGTGGCCACGCTGCACTGCCTGCAGCACCTCCGCGATCAAGCAGGCCGGAGCGCGAAGCTCGCCAACCTCGACGCTCGCACCGAGCTCGTTCCCGGTCCCGAGGACCATCTCGCACTCGCCCAGCTCCTCGATGGAGAGCCCGAGGACGTCCGCCTGATGGTCTACCTGCACTACGTGGACGGTATGACGATGGACGAGATCGCGAGGACGGTCGGCTATTCGCGCAAGACCGTGTCGAGGCGGGTCCAGAGCTTTCTCGTGGCTGCACGCGCGCGCCTGGTTCATGAAACCGAGGGAGGTGTCTCGTGAGTCCCTGTCTCACGGATCTCGAGCTCGAGCGCTGGCTCGTCGGCGAGCTTGCCGACCCACACGTGCGTGACTGCACGCGCTGCCGCGACGAGCTCGCGACCAAGCGCGCCGTGGGGGATGCGTACATGCGATCGACCCATGCGCGCGAGCTTGCGAATGTGATCGTCGCCGCCGAGCGCGCGCTCGCGCCACGCCGGATGGTTCGCATCGGCGTGGCGATCGCCGGAGCGATCGCCGCCATCGCGTTGGTCGTGGTGATCGCCTCCGGCGGCCGCGACCGAGAAGCCGAGGTCCTCGCGGTCACGCGCGAGTGGATGGACGCGTATCGTCACAACGATGCCGACGCGCTCGAGCGCATCCTCGCGGACGACTACAAGCTGACCGACGGCGCCGGCCACACCTCGACGAAGCTCGACGATCTCGTCGCCGCGCGGTCGAAGCTCGTTCGCCTCGACGCGTACGACACCAGCAACCTCCGCGTGCGCGTGTGGGGCGATACGGCCGTCGTGACCGGCCATAGCGTCGTGCGCGGGGCACGCCGTGGCGAGCCCTTCGTCCGCGACTTCACGTTCACCGACACGCTCGCGCGGATCGATGGACGCTGGCGCGCGGTCGCGGCCCACGTGACCCGCTCGCAGTGACCGGATGATAGCGTCGCGCCATGACGGGCTACGCGAAGGCGCTCGTCGATCGGCGCCTGAAGGAGCGCGGCATTGCCACCACAACCGAGGAGCTCCTCGCGACGTGCGATCGCCAGACCTGTAGCGCGACGAACCTCGTCGGCCTCGCGAAGGCCCTCGGCGCCGCCGCGCGCCGGCATTGCGCCCGCGCAGGTCCAGGGCGCGATCCTTCGCATCCGCGACCTCGCCGAGCGCGGAGAGCTCGAGCCCCGGATCGCGATCCTCGACGGCCGCGAACGCCAGCGCGCACGGGACGTACGGTCGCGGCGAGCCAGCTCCAGCGAAGGCCCTCCACTGGACCTAGTGCATCAGTTCGTCGAAAGCCGAACGGAGAGTGCGTAGTGGTTGTCGACGCAGTCTCCATTGCACGGGCTGTACGCGACCGGCCTGACCCGGATGGCGTAGCTCGCGCCCGCTGGCACGCCCACGTAGATGCAGTCCTGTCCGTCGCCCTCCGCGGGGGCGCTCGAGCAACTGCCGCCGCCTCCTGCGACGCCCGATCCGTTCATGTCGGTCAGGGCCAGGTCGAGCTGCGCGAACGCGAGCGGGTACACGAGGTCGACGTGAATGGCCGTGCTCCCGCACGCGGCGGGCACCGTCACCTGATACCAGTCCTCGTGATCGGTGATGTCGAGACAACCATTGGCGGTGACCGGCGCCGAGACACAGGCAAGCGTTCCGAGCGAGCTGGCCGTCTCGTGCGTGTCGTCGCTCGCCTGCAGCGCCGGATCACACACGAACGTGGTCACCGCCGACGGTACGACGCACGTGTTCGTCGGCCCATCGCAGACCTGACCCTCCGGACACGCCGAATCCGGGCCGCACAGATATGACCCTGACGGAATGTCCGCGGCGCAGCCCGCCACGACGAGGAGCGCGAGAACGCGCATCAGAAGCTCCACGCCCGGGCGATGAACGCACCGCCGCGCGTCGGTGCGATCGTGGTCTGCGGATGGATCACCGTCGTGTCGGTCCCAGGATCGGTCACGACGAGCGTCACGAACGACGCCACCAGGAGCGCCCCACCGATCCCGTAGAACACGCCCGCCTTGACCCCCGACGAGTGAGCCCGGTCGAAATCGCGCTGCTGCTCCGGCCCCCACGGCTGGCCCGTCGGCCGCTTCGGCGACACCAACGCCGCGGCGTCGCGCGAGTCGAGGTTGTAATAGAGCCCGACGCCACCGAAGATCGCGCCGAGCCCGGCAAGCCCACCGACGAACAGCTTGTTGCGTGTACTGCGGTCGCGCTCGACCGTGATCACGATGTCCTTCGTCACCGGCTGAGGCGGATCGATGGTCGCCGACGGCGGTGTGGCCGGCAACTCGGGGGGCGGATCTCCGTCGGCAAGGGCGTGCGCCGGCACCAGCAGGGCGAACGCGAACACGAGTCGCATCACACCGACGTTACCCGGTGGGATAGCGGGGTCAATTGGAATGGCTTGTCATAGCGCGGTGTGCGCGTCGCACGGTTTGATATGATCGTCGCAGTGTCCCGGCGCGCGCCCCGCTTTCGCATCGAGCTGAAGGTGACCGTGTCACCGCTCCTCGGTGGCCAGCTGGTCGTCTGCCACACGCGTGACATCTCCGACGTCGGCATGTGCCTCGATACCGCCGAGTGGCTCCCCATCGGGACGCGGGTGTCGTTGACGCTCCTGGATCCGCGATCGGGGACGGCGCTGGAGGTGATCGGGGATGTCGTGCGGGAGGTCAACGGGGTCAACCCCGCACTCGGCGTGTTGCTGGTCGAGCCACCCGCCGAATGGAAGGTCCTGGTGTCGCAGGCCGCGCGCACCACCGGGCACACGGAGCGACCGGGCCGCCGGATGCGCGTACTGGTCGTGGGAGACGATCACCGGCAGCGCGGGGCGATGGCCCTGTACGTGTCGAGCGGCTGGGACATCCTGTTCGCCTCCGACGACTTCGCGGTCCACGAGGCGCTCGAGAACATCAAGCTCGACGCGGTGATCGCCGAGCTCGACGCCGCCGACCCGCGGATCGAGCCGATCATGGACGACGTGCGGAAGGCCCAGCCCGCGGCTCGCCGGATCGTCCGCGGGAGCGGGCGCGGAGAGGACGGCCTCGTCCACCGCTACGTCGACCGAGACAGCGGCCTCGAAGCGCTGCTCGACGCGGTCACCGCAAATATCGGCGGGTAGCTGTCGATCCGGCCCGGCGCCGTTCGTCCCACGGCATGGACAACGTCGCGCTGGTCACGGGTGCATCTTCTGGAATCGGCCAAGCGATCGCGCGCCGGCTCGCCGCCGACGGCCTGCGCGTGTTCGGGACCGCGCGCGCCGCGAAGGGCGACTTGCTCTCGCTCGACGTGACGCGGGATGAATCGGTCGCGGGCTGCGTCGCGGATGTCCTCGCGCGCGCCGGCCGGATCGACGTGCTCGTCAACAACGCGGGCTACCTCCTCGCCGGTGGCGTCGAGGAGGCGACGCTTGCCGAGGCGCGTGCCCAGCTCGAGACCAACTTCTTCGGGGTCGTCCGGATGATCCAGGCCGTGCTGCCGCACATGCGCGAGCGCGGCGCCGGCAAGATCGTGACGATCAGCTCGCTCGCGGGCCTCGTGCCCGTGCCGTTCTGGGCCTACTACAACGCGAGCAAGTTCGCGGTCGAGGGCCTGTGCGAGACGCTCCGCCACGAGGTCAAGCCGTTCGGGATCCGGGTCGCGATGGTCGAGCCCGGCGCGATCAAGACGCCACTCTACGCGACGCCGCATGCGCGCGAGCTGCCCGAATACGCGAAGTGGCGCGAGGCCGGCCTCGCCGCGATGGCCGAGTTCGAGCGCAAGGCGCCCGGACCCGAGGTCGTCGCCGCCTGCGTCTCGAAGGTCGTGCGCGCGGCGAAGCCCAAGCTCCGCAACCGCGTCACCCGCGAGGCGACCATGTTCTCGTTCCTGCGCTGGCTGCTCCCGGCCGGCGCGTTCGAAGCGGGCGTGCGCCGCGGCTTCAAGCTCCCGGACTAGCTGGCTCCGTCCGTGCTGCTGCCGGCCCCCGGCCGAACCAGCCCACGCGGGGCGCCGGATTCGGCGTTGGTCGAGCGCGACATCGTCGAACAGAGGATCCGGTCCCGCGCGCGTTGGGCGTCTTATCGTCGAAGAGACGGATCTGCGGCCGGCTGAATCAGTCCCACGTGGGCGCGCGGCGTGCGGTGCGAGCTCGCTGCCGGCCTCCGGCGATCCTCGCCGGCGAGATCGCGTTGGCGTCTATCGCCGAGAGATCATCAGCCATCGTGGGCGCCGAATTCAGCGTTGATCGGCGACGAACAGACGATCGGCGGCTGGCCGATCCAGCCTCACGTGAGGCGCGCGGCGTGCGGTGCGAGCTCGCTGCCGGCCTCCGGCGGTCCTTGCCGGCGAGATCGCGAGGCCTTGCGTTGGGCGTCTATCGCCGAGAGATCGCCCGCCATCGCGGGGTGCCGTATTCAGCGTTGGTCGGCGACGAACAGACGATCGCCGTGTCCCGAACGGATGGCATCGCAGGATTCAGCTCGAACGGGAGCGCTGCAATGC
>Ga0307509_10008780_pt1 | contig 12780 bp, 10 predicted proteins | sample 10_EM_MG_FD_202245 | JGI IMG/M metagenome (GOLD analysis project Ga0307509, IMG submission 202245) | Populus trichocarpa ectomycorrhiza microbial communities from riparian zone in the Pacific Northwest, United States - 10_EM | ecosystem: Host-associated > Plants > Roots > Unclassified | place...
TCAGCGTCAGGTTGCGCCGTTTCAGCGCCATCCGGATCGGGACGAAGCCGGAATAGGAGACGCGCAGCAGCGGCCGGCCGCGCACCAGCCTGGTCAGGCGTCGCGGCGGCGGATGACGACGAAGGCCAGGAGGGCGAGTGCGGCGACCCAGGCGCCGAGCGCGATGTAGTCGGCGACGCCCGGGGGCGGATCGGTGGCGGTGATTCGGTTGCCTATCGGTCCCGGCAGGTGATAGAGGACGTGGTCGCGTACCCATGCTGGGAACAAGGCGCCGACCAGGGTCGGTCCGAGTCCGAGCGCCAGGATGGCCAACACCGCCGCGACGGTGTGTCGGAGCAGCGCGCCCAGCGCGACGCCGAGCAGTCCCATTGCCGTGAGGTAGCTGCCGGCGCTCAGCACCGCCTGTGCCGATCCCGGGTCGCCGAGACCGACCGCGCGGTTCTGACCGGCCAGCACCGCCTGACCCGTGAGGAATGCGACGAGGCTGACCGCCGTGCCGATACCGGCGGCGATGAGGCCGATCGCGGCGAGCTTGGCCGCGAGCAGTACGCCGCGCCGGGGCACCGCGGCGAGGGTGCCGCGGATGCTGCCGGTGGCGTATTCGGAGGTCATGGTCAGCACGCCGACCACCGCGAAGGTGATCTGCCCGAACCACACACCGAGCAGGCTGATGCTGGCGGCGTCAAAGGTGTCGCCGGTGACCTCGACCTTGCCGGTGCCGAGCCCGACCGTGATCAGCACGGCCAGGCCCACCGTGGCGGCGGCTCCGGCCAACAGCAGCCAGTACGTGGAACGGATGGAGCGCAGCTTCGTCCATTCGGCGGCCAGGGCGTGCCTCATGACCGCACCTCCTGTCCGGGGTACTCCACGCTGTCCCGGGTGAGTTGCATGAAGGCGGCCTCCAGCCGCGCTCGCTGCGGGGTCAACTCGTGCAGTGCGAGGCCGAGTTCGGCGGCGATGTCACCGATCCGCGCGGCCGGCATCCCGCTCACCATGAGCACCTGGGTGTCCTGCCGCACCACGCCGGCGCCGGCTCGGGTCAGCGAATCGGCCAGGGCCTCGGCTTGCGGCGCGACCACCCGTACCTCGGCGCGGGTGCCGGACGCGACGAAGTCCGCGACACTCGTCTCGGCGACAAGCCGCCCGCGTCCGATCACGACCAGCCGGTCGGCGGTGTCTTCCATCTCGCTCATCAGGTGGCTGGAGAGGAAGACGGTGCGCCCCTCGGCCGCGAACGCCCGCATCAGCGACCGGATCCAGGCGATGCCCTCGGGATCGAGCCCGTTGATCGGCTCGTCGAACAGCAGTACCGGCGGATCGCCGAGCATCGCGGCCGCGATGCCGAGCCGCTGGCGCATCCCGAGGGAGAAGACGCGCGCCGGCCGGCCGGCCACGCCGGCCAGACCGACCGTTTCCAGAACCTCGCCCACCCGGCCGCGGGCGATGGCGTTACTGCGCGCAAGCGACAGGAGATGGTCGTACGCCGATCGCCGTGGGTGCACCGCCGAGGCGTCCAACAGCGCGCCGACCTGCCGTAACGGATGTGCCAGTTCGCGGTAGGGGCGACCCGCGACGGTGGCGGCGCCGGCCGTGGGCCGGTCCAGGCCGAGCACCATCCGCATGGTGGTCGACTTCCCGGCGCCGTTGGGACCCACGAACCCGGTGACCACACCCGGTTCCACCCGGAACGACAAGCGGTCCACCGCCAGCGTCTTCCCGTACCGTTTGGTGAGGCCGTTCACCTCGATCATGGTCGTCTCCGCGTCCGTCGTCGGTGTCGGTCCATTCGAACTCCTGGCCCGATGCGGCGGAAGCGCCCGACGTCGTGCCACCGAACGACCAAAGTCGGTACTGGCGGCGGCGGCGTGCGACTTTCGTATCGGCTGACGATGCGCTCGATGACGGCGGCTCGATATCCGCATACTGTGCTGTCATGGGTGCCACCGCCCACCCTGTTGTCAGGCTGCGCCGGCCCGGCCCGCTGCGGGACATCGTCGTGGTGGGTGCCACGGCGCTCGGCGGGGTCGGCCTGGTGTTCGCCGACGCTCGAAAGTTCGGCCATCTGCCGGGCGTGCCGTGGTGGGGGCTGGTCGGAGTTCAGCTGTTGAGCGCGGCCTGCCTGCTTGCTCGCGGGCGGGCGCCGATGGCTGTCGCGCTGGCAGTCGCGGCGCTGTCGGTCGTGGCGGCCACACCGGCGGCGGCGCCGGCGACCTACGCCGTCTTCGCCTACGGCTTACCCGCGCGCCGTGCCTGGGCGGTCACGTTCGCCATGGCGGCGGCAACGGCGCGTCCGTGGATGCTGGACGTTTCCCGCACCCGCGGCGGCGAGCTCACGGTCGACCTGCAGCTGATGCTGGTCGCGGTGGTGATCGCGGCCGCGCTGGGGCTGCGCCGGCGGCGGGCCGACGCCCGCGACGCTCTCGCGGCGCGTGACCGCGCGCTCTACGCCGAGCAGGCGCGTGCCGACGAGCGGGCAAGGCTGGCCGCCGAGATGCACGACGTGATCACCCACCAGGTGAGCCTCATGGTCCTGCAGGCGGGCGCGCTGCAGGTCAGCACGAACGATGACGCCGTGCGCCGGCAGGCCGACGAACTGCGCCGATCCGGCCAACGGGCCCTGGGCGAGTTGCGCGAGCTGCTGTCCGTCCTTCGGCACGGCGAACCGACGGAGCCGAGGCACCTGGCGGAGCCGGCCCTGCTCGACCTGACCGACCTGATCGCCGCTTCGCGCGGGGTCGGCATTCCGGTCGAGTACGTCGCCGACGGCAGATCGCTGGTGATGTCGACCGTGGTCGCACGTACCGCGTACCGCGTCGTTCAGGAGTCGTTGACAAACGTACGCAAACACGCCCCGGGCGCCGCGGTCGAGCTGACCGTGGCCCGCGAGAACGAGTGCCTCCTGCTCACCGTACGCAACACGGGGTCGGCGGCGACGATCGGACAGTTCGGCGATACCGGCACCAGCGGCGGCCTGCACGGCCTGCGCCAACGCGTGGAACTCGTCAACGGCAGCCTCAGGGCCGGCCCACGACCGGACGGCGGCTTCGAGGTTCGCGCGGTGCTACCCACCGGAGCTACCCGATGATCCGGGTCCTCGTGGTCGACGACGAACGCTTGGTCTGCGCCCACCTACGGACGATCCTGCGCGCCGCGCCCGACATCGAGGTGGTCGCCGAGGCGTACGACGGCGCCGAGGCGGTCGAGGCGGTCCTGCGCTACCGGCCCGACCTGGTTCTCATGGACCTGCGCATGCCCGGAGTGGACGGCCTGACCGCGATTGAGCAGATCGGCCAGCTCAGCCCACGATCCACCGTGGTCGCGCTCACCACGTTCGATCTCGACGGGTACGTGCTGCGGGCGATGCGGGCGGGTGCGGCCGGCTACCTGCTCAAGGACACCGCCCCGGGTGATCTGGTCGATCTGGTGCGGGTGGCGGCCGGCGGCCACCTGGTGTTCTCCCCGTCGGCCGTGCGCCGACTCGTCTCCGCGTCCGACGACCTGCTCGACGCCCAGGTACGGGCCCGGGCGCGGCTCACCGACCTGACGGCCCGCGAGCTCGAGGTGCTGGCCTGCCTCGGACTCGGCATGTCGAACCAGCAGATCGGCCGGCGGCTCTACCTCAGCGAGGCCACGGTGAAGGGCCACATCTCCCGGCTGCTGGTCAAGCTGGAGTGCGCCAATCGGACACAGGCCGGGCTGTTGGCGCGCGACGCCGAACTCTGGCCGCCGAGCGTCGCCGACGACCCGACCGAGTGAGCCGATCAGTTGTTGGCGATCCAGGTGGGATGGCTGGTCACGAAGGCGGCCATCGTGTCGTTCTTGGCGGCCTGGAACATCTTGATGCTGTCCGCGCTCAGGCCCTGGGCCGAGCCCACCCCGGGTGGCGCCTTGACGTTGACGAACTGACCGTTGTTGGTCTTCAGCGTGATGATGCTGTCGGGGTTGAGGCCTTTCATGCCGAAGGCCCAGTCCTCCAGCGAGACGCCTTGCAGGAAAACGGTCATTGCCTTGCCGACCGCGGTGAGCAGGCTGGGCAGCTTGGTCGGCGAGTCGAGGCCCTGACTCACGGCGGTCTTCATGATCGCTCGGAGGAGTTGCTGCTGGTGCCGCTGGCGGCCGTAGTCGCCGTCGTTCTTCGACAGCAGGTCGCGCTGGCGGGCGTAGTCGAGCGCCTCGGTGGGGGTGAAGCAGTGGTTGCCGATGTGGTACTTGTTGGGCGTCACGCCCGCGACCTTGTGCTGGATGATGCCGGCGTTGTCGGTGACGTAGGGCGTCGCCTGCTGGCCGTTGGCCAGGTGGCCGATGTGGATCGACGTGACGTTCTCGTCGACATACATGCAGACCTTCCCGAGGATCTTCATGATGTCGGTGAAGCCGGAGTAGTTGACGACCGCCTCGGCGTCGGGCGTGATGCCGAACTGCTTCTGGATCGTCTCGGTCAGCAGCGTCATGCCGTGCGTGATCGCGTCGTCCCCGTCGAGCCCCAGGCTGCCGAACGCGAACGCCGAGTTGATCTTGTCATGGTGCTCGTTGTTCTTGTACTTCCCGTTGTTGTACGCGGGGATGTCCACCAGGGTGTCGCGCGGGATGGACAGCATGTACGCCTGCCGATGATCCGCCGTGACATGCAGGATGATGATCGAGTCGGTGTGACTCGCCTGGTGGGTCGCGGACCAGCTGGGCCGGGTGTCCAGGCTCGCCAGCAGGATGTTCTTGGCGCCCTTGATGTCGGCGTGCTTTACCTCGGCTACCCCGCCGGCCAGCCGGTGATCGGGGATCGCCGCGTTGACCTTGCTCTCCGCGACCTGGACGAACGCCAGCGCGCCCCCACTCACCACGACCAGCACAGCACCCAGCGCGAGCATGATCCTGGCCCAGACCGGCGACTTGTGACGCTTGTTGCGGGACTGGTACGCGCGAGGCTGACTCGGCACAGGCGTTCCCTCTCGTCTGGCGGCGCTGCGCCACCTTATCCGACCAGTACACGGGCGGCGTCGGATCGGCGTTTGAACGTCCCTCTTCGGGGCGGTCTCGGCGATGGCAGCCCCGTCGTCGATGACCAGGTTCCTTCCTGCGACGCTAGAGCGCCAGATAGCTGGGCCGGTAAGTCACGCCGAGGGCTGGCACATATCCGGTAGTCGAACGGCGTACGTGGCGGTCTGCCGTTCTCTAGAGAGCCACGAAACGGAGACCCCTGGCCGTCAGGGCCGGGAGCACGGCGCTCAGGGCGGCGTAGGTCTCGGAGCGGTCGCCGCCGCCGTCGTGGCAGAGGAGGATCTGGCCCGGGCGGGCGGCCATCATCTTGCTCTTGATGTGGGCGACCCCGGGCCGCGTCCAGTCCCGGGGGTCGTTGTCCCAGTCGAGGGGGATCAGGCCGGCGGCGGCGGCCTCCTGGAGCACGGTCGGCGACCACGCGCCGCCGGGCGAACGGAACAGCTTCGGCGCGTACCCGGTGGTGTCCTGGATCTTCAGCTGGGCCCGCTCGATCTCCGTGCGGACCTGCTCGGGCGACCGGTGGGCCAGGGAGGCCGGGTGGCTCCAGGTGTGGTTGGCGAGCTGATGGCCGGCCTTGGTGACCGTACGGGCGACGTCCTCGTGGCCGAGCACCTGGTTGCCGATCATGCAGAACATCGCCGGGACGTGGTATTTGTCGAGCAGCCGCAGGATCTTCGGGGTCCACACCGGGTGCGGGCCGTCGTCGATGGTCAGGGCGATCGCGTCGGCCGGGAACGGTGGCGCCCCGGTGATCCGGCGGTAGTCGCTCAGTGTGAAGATCGGCTTGGGTTGGGGTGGCAGCGGGTGCACGGCCGTCCGCTCGACCGGATGCAGCGGGCGCGGCCGCGCGACGGCCCGGGGGTTCGGCGCCGGCTTCGGGATCTGTGCGGCGCCGGCCAGCAGGGCCAGGCCGGCCGCCGACGGTACGGCGGTGAGTAGCCGCCGCCGGGCGATCGGGTGCTCGTCACCCCACTGCTTGACCCGGTCGGCGCGCTCGCCGGCCAGCTGACCGCCCCGGGTGTTGCGGAGCTGCGCGAGCCTCTCGCCGGCCGGCCCGCTGCGCAGCCACTCCCGGCCTCGATCGCCGAGGCTGCGCAGCCGCTTGAGGCCAGCGGCGCCGAGGCCCTTCAGTCTCTCGCCACCGGCACCGGTGAGCCGATCGAGCACCTGCGGGGTCACCTCCAGATCGGATCCGGTGACCCGCCTTGTGCGGGGCCGCCGGAGAGCCGATTCATCGACAGCGGGCGACCCTACCAGGATCAGGCAAACCCGCTGCAAAGGCCATTTAACGGTTTGGCCGACGGGGGCTGGCCGGCTCGACCTGGCAGGCGCTGTGGACCCGGTCGCGCATTTTCCCCGACGGCGACTTCGCGGTCTGGCAAAGGCGGCGATTTGTGGCCTTTTGGTGGACCCCGGAACCAGGTACCGACCCAGCCCGGCTGACCCCGGCGGCGGGCCGTCTGCGGCGTTCGTCGGGACGGTCCGCCGCATGGTTGATCGACGATCACCCGGGTACGTGGGTGGACCGGCGGCTCACCCGATGCCCCGCTTGCCGCCCGTCGACTTTCATAATCCGCAAAACCTTAAAGAAATTCATGAACCGAAAAACCTAAGAAAGGGCTGCCCGTGACGGCCACGACCCACGACATCGAAGACCTCCGCCTGCACAGCCGCATGTACGACGCGGTGATCGACGAGATCGACGGTCGCCGGATCCGGATCGGCGCGGACTGGCTCGTCGACTGGGCGTCCTGCAACTACCTCGGCCTCGACCTCGACGAGGAGATCATCGAGGCGGTCGAGCCGCAGCTGCGCCGCTGGGGCACCCACCCAAGCTGGTCGCGCATGCTCGGCAGCCCCCGGCTCTACCCGCAGCTCGAGGAGCGCCTCACCGACCTGCTCGAGGCGCCGGACGTGCTGCTGCTGCCGACCATCTCCCAGATCCACCTCGGCGTGATCCCGGCCCTGATCGAGCAGGGCACGCTGATCATGGAGAGCCGCGCCCACCGCACGATCTACGACGGCTGCGTCTTCGCCCGCGGCCGGGGCGCCACCCTGCAGCGCTTCCGCAGCGGCGACACCGAGGAGCTGGAGCGCCTGCTGCGCGAGGCCACCGCCCGCCCGGTGATGGTCTGCATGGACGGCGTCAACAGCATGACCGGCGACGTGCCCGACCTGCAGACCTACGCCCGGCTCACCCGCCAGTACGGTGCCCTGCTCTACGTGGACGACGCGCACGGGATGGGCGTCATCGGCGAGCGCAGCCACGACGAGCCGACCCCGTACGGGCGGCGCGGCAACGCGATCGTGCGGCACTGCGGGGAGACCTACGACGACATCATCCTGGTCGGCGGCTTCTCCAAGGCGTACTCCTCGCTGCTGGCCTTCCTGGCATTGCCGACCGCGGTCAAGAACCGGCTGAAGGTGGCCGCGCCGACCTACCTCTACTCGGGGCCGTCGCCGGTGGCGTCGCTGGCCACCGTGTCGGCCGGCCTGGACGTGAACGAGAAGCGGGGCGACGAGCTGCGCACCCACCTCTACCGGCTGACCATCAAGCTGCTCGGCCACCTGCGCGGGATGGGCGTGCACACCCTGAACAAGGACGACACCCCGGTGGTGGAGATCCCGATCTCGCCCGAGCACGACCTGATCGAGGTCTCCGAGCGGCTCTGGGCGGCCGGGCAGTACGTGACCCTCGCGCCCTACCCGGGCGTGCCCCGCGACGAGATCGGCTTCCGCATCCAGCTGACCGCCGCTCACACCGACGCCCAGGTCGACGACCTGAACCGGGTGCTGACCGAACTGGCCCGCGACGGCGCCCTGCGCCCGGCCATCCCGCACCAGCGCGGCCCGGTGGACTGACGCCCCCGACCTGCGACTCGATGCCTGATCGTCGATCGGCGGCCGGACCCGTCACTCGGGGCCGGCCGCCGGTGGGACAGGTCTACGGGAACGAGACCAGGTAGACGTTGTTGGTGGTCGAGTTGGCCGGGCCACCGGTGTTGTTGATGATGTGGGAGATGGTGCCGACGCCGCCCAGGGAGACGACCGCCATGTCGTGGAACTTCACTCCCGAGACCGCGGGCACCTCGAACGCGCGGAGCGAAGTGACCGCCGGGTTGACGTTGAAGTAGCAGTAGCTGCCAAGGCCCCAGGCCTCGAACGTGGTGACCCCGGACGCCACCTTGATCGCCGGGTAGCCGTTCTGCGAGCCGTTCATCCAGGCGGCCTGGTTCGGCGGGTCGTACGGCATCTCGTTCTGGAAGAACACGATCTTGCCGTTGGCGCCGTTCCAGACGACCTCGTTCTTCTGATAATGCTCGACGAAGAGGCCCGTGGCGAGCACGTTGTCACCGTTGACGGTCAGGCCGTTGTCCGCGGTGTTCACCGTCCAGCCGATCCCGGCGCCGTGGTCGGCACGCCAGGCCCAGGTGTGGTCGATGATCGTGTTGTTGTTGTTGACGACCAGGCTGTTGGTGGCCTTGCCGGCGACCATACCGCCGATCCGGAAGAACACGTCCTGCACCGTGGTCGGGTTGGCCGCGTGGGACACCGCCGTCTTGGCCGTGCCGACCTTGAGCAACGTGTCGCTGTTGGTCGTGCCGGCATCGAAGAGCAGACCCTTCAGCCGTACGCCGTCCACGTCCGCGACGTCCATCGCGTTGACCCCGCTGTCCGGGATGATGGTCGGGTAACCGATGCCGAGCACGGTGGTGTTGGCCTTGGTCACGTGCAGCGTCTGGTTGACGTGGTAGATGCCCGGAGTGAAGAAAAGGTTGCACCCGTTGGCGAGCGCCGCGTTGATGTTCGCCGCCGAGTCACCCTGCTTCACGACGTAGAAGTTGCTCATCGGCAGCGAGGATCCGGGAGTGCTGCCGCCGGCCCAGCTCGGCCCTGAGGCGTTGGTGCGCAGCGAGGGCAGGAAGACCCGGTACTTGCCGGCCGAGTCGATGTAGAGGTACGGCACGTCCCGCGACACCGGCGTGGTCGCCAGCGTCGTGTAGCGCGGGCCCGCCGCCGGGTTGGTGTTGAAGTTCGTCGCCGGCGCACCGTTCACGCCCGAGAACACCATGTTCCAGTTGGAGCCGCTCCACGCGCCGAACGAGCTGTCCCGCGAGTACCACTGCTGCTGGGAGGCGGACTCGACCGTACCGTCGATCTTGGAGTCGGCGATGTAGCCGCCGCTCGCCCAGCCGTAGCTGGCCGGGTAGGCGTTGAGCCCGCCGATCACGTGCATCCGGCGGAACGGCGCGGCCTGAGCAACGGCCCAGCGGTCGGCGCCGCCGAGCGTGTTGATCGACATGTTCTCGGCGGACCGCCAGAAGTTCTGGGTCGCGTTGCCGGCGTCGCTGGCGTTGAACGCGTCGACCGTGACGGCGCCGTTGATGCGTACGTCATCGGGGTTCTGACCGACGCCGAGGATCGAGGTGTTGAAACCGATGTTCGCGCCGACGGTGTACGGCGTGGTGCTCGGCTTGAACACCAGCGCGTCCCGGCGGGTGCCGAACTGCGCCGAGAGCGTGTCCTTCTGCGCGTTGAAGACGCTGTCCAGTGAGGACTGGATGGCGGCGTCCGACATCGAGTGGTCATAGATGTGAACGTTCGGCCCGAAGTCCGGGGTGTCGGAGTAGGTCGGGCAGGTGCCCGGATTCGTCGTCCCGGTCGTGACGGTGAACGTCTGGGCGCCGGTGCCGTTGCAGTCCCAGATCTCCAGCCGCGTCCCGTTGGCAGTGGCGCCGCCCGGTGAGTCCATGCAGCGACCGGACTGTGGGTTCTTGAGGGTTCCGTTGGCCTGCTGAACCCACTGTTGCGCACCCGTGCCGTTGCAGTCCCAGAGTTGGAGCAGGGTGCCGTTGGCGGTGCCGCCGCTCGCCACATCCAGGCAGCGGCCGATGGTGGTCAGTGCGGTGCCGCTCCAGGTCCAGTGCTGGTCCGCGCTGGTGGTCTGGCAGTCCCAGAGCTGGACCGGCGTGCCGTTGACGCCGGTGTCGTCGCCACTGACATCGACACATTTGCCACCAGGCCCGGCGATGGTGTTACCGGTGACGGCGGCGGCCGAGGCGAACTGCGTGGTACCGAAGACTCCGAGTGCGGCGACCACACTCAGCACCATCGCCGCGAGCAACCCTCGGCGACGCCATCGGGGGACAGCATTCATGTGCTTCCCTACTTTCTTGTACCTGCCGGCTCGTACCTGCCGGCGGTTTGGGGACGAGGGCCGGGGAGCGGGGACGGCGGAGGAACGAGGTTAGGAGAAGGGGCGGAGAGAGCGCTCTCTGCGTCGGATCTTTATGACAACCTTGTTAACTGTCAAGGAAGAAGGCACTAAGGGGCACATTGACAAGCGTCGACTGCCCGTCGGGGATTCGATTGACACCCGTGCGCCGCGGTACATGGCCCGGTGAGCCTCGATCACCGGGCCTTCGCCGTCGAGGGGCCGGTCATGGCCGGATGAGGACCTTCAGCGCCTCGCGGTCGGCCATCGCCTGGTAGCCGGCCGGCACCTCGTCGAGGGCGACGGTGCGGTCGAAGACCCGGCCGGGCTCGATCGTGCCGTCGAGGATGTCGGGCAGCAGCGTCTCGATGTAGGCGCGGGCGGGTGCGACACCGCCGGTCAGGGTGATGTTGCGCAGGAACACCGGGAAGCCGGCGGGCACGGCCGGGTACTGCGGGGCACCGACCCGGCTGACCGTGCCGCCGTCCCGCACGACGCCGAAGGCCGTCTTGATCGCGTCCTCGAGGCCCACGCATTCCAGGACGGTGTGGGTGCCGTCGCCGCCGGTCAACTCCCGTACCTTGGCGATGCCTTCCTCGCCGCGACCGGCGACCACGTCAGTGGCGCCGAACTCCAGACCCAGGTCGGTGCGGTCCTTGTGGCGTCCCATCAGGATGATCCGCTCCGCGCCGAGGCGCTTGGCGGACAGCACGGCCGAGAGTCCGACGGCGCCGTCGCCGATCACGGTGACGGTCGTGCGCGGGTTGACGCCGCCACAGGTCGCTGCCGCAGATGCACGCGTTCACCACCCGCACGATCGCGTCGGTGGGCTCGCGCAGGGTGGCGTCGGGCACGTTTTCCACGCGGACGTCGCCGGCGCCGTAAATGACAGTTGCTCGCATGATGAATCTCTTTCCTCAGTTGCTCGGGTACTCGTCGATGACGTGTTCGGCCCACTCGGTCTCCGGCCCTTGTTGGCCCTCGGCGAGGCTCTCCCACATGGCCAGGTGGGTCATGAAGTCGCCGGGGGTGGCGCCGTGCCAGTGCCATTCGCCCGGCGGGGTGTAGATGGTGTCGCCGGGGCGGATCTCGATGACGTCGCCGCCGCGGGACTGCACCAGCCCGAGGCCTTCGGCGACGTGCAGGGTCTGGCCGTTGGCGTGCCGATGCCAGGCGGTGTGCGCGCCCGGCGAGAACCGACCGCACCACGTTGACCCGCAGCCGCGAAGGCGGTTCACCGGCGGCGATCACGTCGAACCAGACGTCCCCGGTAAACATGTCGGCCGGCCCTTTGGTGCTCGGCCGCTTCTTCTGAATCTCCATGGATGGTTCCTTCACCTCAATGTCGGGACCGCGTCGACACGGCCCCAGGCGGATCTATGCGTACGCGTTAAGGGGTACGACGTCGCGGCGTTCGACCGGTGCGAATCGCAGTCCGGCCAGGGCGACCACGGCGATCACCGCGCAGGCGGCGAACACCGCGCCGTAGCCGAGCCGGGTGGCCGAGCCGAGCCCGATCAGCGGGCCGGCGGCGATAGCTCCCAGCCGGCGGGTGTTGGTGTACAGGCCGGCGGCGACACCCGGGCGCGGAATGATCTGCTGGAACAACGTCAGCCCGACACCGGCGACCGCGGCGAAGAACCAGGCGTTGAGCACCTGCAAACCCAGCAACAACACCGGCCCACGGGCGAACGCCATACCGGCGTAGTAGCCGGCCCCGGCCACACACCCGGACAGCAACAGCAACCGCCCCGGTACGCGACCGGTCAGCTTGCCGATCAGCAGCAGCGCCGGGATCTCGATCCCGGCGGCGAGGCCAAGAGCGATACCCGCCCAGGCCACATCCAGACCCAGCCGGCCGGTCACGAACAGGCTCATCACCGACACGGTCGCGCTGTTGGTGGCCTGCAGGGCGATGAACACGATGACCACTACGGCGACGCGCCCACGCGGCACCGGCCCTCCGTCCGCGGGCGCGTCGCTCTCTCGGACAACCGCGGTACGCATCGCCGCAGTCGTGGCGATGTTGAGGACCGCGACCGCGGCGATGGCCGCCAGGATCGCCCGTGGGCCGAACCCTCCGATCAGGGCGGTGGCCAGCGGCGGCCCGGCCACCCAGGCGAACGACACCAGCGCCCGCGTGCGCACCACGTCGCCCGGCGCGGCGCCGGTGTGCTTCAGGTGCGCGAACAGCAGCGAGCTGCCGACGCCGGCCGGACCGCCGAGCAGCACCAGGCCGGCGACTGCCACCGGCAGCGACGTCGTGGCGGCCAGCGCGCCGGCCAGCACGAGCGTCAACACTCCGCAGGCCAGCATCGGCCGCACGTAGTCACGAGCCCGGTCCGCGTATGCCGGCAACAGCAGCGAAGCGACGAAGCCGCCGGTGTTGTAGATCGCCAGCGCCCAGCCGGCCTCGCCCGCCGACGCGTGAAAGACGGTGACCAGCAGCAGCGCCAGCGCCGGGTTGAGGAAGGCGAACTGCAGCCCCCAGAACAGGGCCGACGCCGGAACCAGCAGCCGCCTACTCACCGGGCGGGAAGTCGGTCGAGGCGGCCAGTTCCCGCTGGGCC
>Ga0307509_10008781_pt1 | contig 12779 bp, 20 predicted proteins | sample 10_EM_MG_FD_202245 | JGI IMG/M metagenome (GOLD analysis project Ga0307509, IMG submission 202245) | Populus trichocarpa ectomycorrhiza microbial communities from riparian zone in the Pacific Northwest, United States - 10_EM | ecosystem: Host-associated > Plants > Roots > Unclassified | place...
CATCAGGAAAATGGCTGGTCCGTCTTTGGGCGTCTTTGGTGTCTTTCCAAAGATGTAAAGATACCAAAGATGTAAAGATGTCGCGTCTTTGGAAAGTAGGGTACCTAGTCTTGGAAAGACACAACACATCTTTCAAAGATGGAGAACCTCTTTCAAAGTTGCGTCTAGGTCTTTCCAAATATTGTCTTTGTATTGTAGATTACATCTTTTTGGTCTTCCGTCGAATGTCTTTGGTATCTTTGAAGAGTTCTATTTCACAAAAATAATTGATTCATCCCTAAAACACTCCTACTCTTCATCTGATCTCAGTATGTAATTTTCCTCAGCTTTACCCTCCTCCAAGTTGAAGTCTGAGCTCGTCCGAGACGACAGCGACTCTCTCTGTCCCCGTCTACTACCCTCATGCAAAATCTCCTGCATTGCCTCCACAATGCTCTCCCAATGGCGTTCGAACGCCTCGACGGTACGTGCATACAGCAGGGGGAACCCGGGGAAGTAGGCGCAGTGGAGGCTGTATCGGGGCTTGTCCTAGGATGCTGCCAGTGTGACTGTGAGGGTGGCATAAGCGAAGAGCCATGCAGTCGATCTCTGTCTCAACAATAGACTCCTCAGCCTCAAGGAACCCAAGCGTGGGGGTAAAGACTTACCTGAGGTTCTAGCCAGGGTGCACATTTTGTAGTGAATATCACACTGTGGGGTGGAGCATGAGGGGGTGAAGAGGGGTGAATAGGTGACGGATTACCTCACTGGTTGGGGACGCTTCGTTGCCATGAACCGAACAGCGTTGGGGCAGATTTATGCAGCGCAAAGTTCTAACAGGAGGAAAAGGTGGGTCAGTGAGGTTCTGGTGATGGGCACACACACACCTTGTTTTTCCCCTGATAACACACACCACGTCCACCCCATCCCCACCCCTGTGAATCATTTCATAAGTTCGTGTTGTGGCATCGTCTTAGAAATGTGAGGCTGGTGCAGAGCTGAGGCTGAGGGATGTGTTGTAGCCCCACAGATATGGTGGAAAAGGTCACTTACTTCATTACAACAGTAGGCGACGGGCGCACGCCACAGTGGCGGAAGATGAGAGAAAAGGGAAGGATGGTTGAAGTTGACGTTGAACGTTGAACATCAACAACAAGGTCACGTGCAGCGGAGTTTGAACGAACTTGAACGTTTGAACTTGCACCGATTTCAAGTTCATGTAGCCGGAAAGAACCACCACACCCTCACCACGCGCGATCGTGCATGGGAAAAAGCTCTCAAGATATTGAAGCAGATTCTGTCATTCAGCCTAGTGCGCAAGAAAAAGCAGTTGTTGAAAATTTCTCGTTTGTGTGAGCTCAATTGGCAGTGGACTCCGAGTTTGAGCCTTCAGGAGGCATTGGCCGCAGTGGGGCATGATATTTATCCTTATCTATGTTTCGAGTACCCTAATAGATACCTAAACAAGTGTTTTTGTGCATATACCCATGACAAAGACGCGAAAGACAAGGCTGATGAGAAAGACCTCTCGGCAGTATGAAAAGATGTCAAAGACCAATCCCCAAAGCCAAAGATACCTTGCCAAAGCTAAAGAACTGAAAGACGATTTTCTCAAAGACAAAGATATCAAAGACGACTCTCTGTGAGACAAAGATGCCAAAGATAAATGGGACGTTTTCCTGATGTTTGGCCAGAACGTCAGAGGTATATACTTAGGAATGGTATTTCATGTGTTTTTCTCATGGTCCAGCTGCAATTCATTTGATACACGCCCACCCATTTGATCTCCCTTTGACTTAATAGAGAGTCGGTAATATTTCCGGGAATCCAGGATATACTGATGAGATGTCTACTGGGGAAGTAACCCCTCTGGGGTAAGTTGAAATACACCCTGAATACAGTCTGTAAGTTAGAGTTTATGTCAGCCCTCCTATGGCGAGCAAGCAGAACTCCATCCATTTGGTCTGCGAATTTGTCAGTGGCTTGCCCTGGAATTGTTGGGCAAGAAGAGTATTCAATTGGGCCCGAAGGATTTTGAGGGCTATATTGGTTCTGGGTGGCACGCGAAACTTTATCTTGCGGTCAATGGCAACAATACCCGCAGCCAGCTAGAAGTGACCACATGTATGAATGCCTTATTTCTACAGAATTGAGAGAGCCAACCTTGAAGTCACATTCGCCACAAAGTAAAAGGAGAGATAGATCATCGACTGGTCCAGTCTCCCTGGCATAGAGTTTCTTTGAATGCCTGCATGAACGATGTTAGAGAAAATGTAAAGATCATGGGTGATAATGAGGGAATCACATCAGTGTAAAATATGCTAGATGGGTGACACCAAATTCCATCTGATTCTTTCCGAAATTAACGGAGGATGGATGGAAACTAGCAGTTTGATTGGTGAGTGTCCTCATTTGGCCGTTCTCAGGGCCAATTGATAGTATCTTTGGGTACAATCCAGCAAGCAATGCGGCATTAACGAGAGCCGCATTGCCAGAGTTTACATCTAGTTCAGGGGGAATAGCGACAAATCGCATTCGATTCCGTGCATAGCGAGCACTTCCTTTCTGTTTCAATAGCCAGGTGGAAGTGTATGCCAAACCCAGACTCACCGGCTCAGCTCCCGCACAAGCGACTCATCCACTTGGATGAAAGAAGAATCAATTAAATACCTGCCTTGAATATCAGATCAACGCCAAGTTGGGCAGTTACAACCCCTACCCTAGGAATTGTTGACGGAGATCTTCTATTTGTTGCAAATTCTTCAGGTAGTAAGCAAGCATTTCCCAATAGCAAGATAACCCTACCTGGTGACTCAGGAAATTTGATCGGCAAAAATTTCGAGCAAAGGTCGGATTGACACAAACACGACGCCAACTTGCAAAGACATTATGTATCGTTAAAAAATCTGAATTTTCTGTAACCTCTTAATCAGGATAAGTTACGTACGACAAGGTGCAACTGACCAATACGGAAAGATTTTTTCGCGCGATCGGCAGCCTGTTCAAGGCCGAAAGGCACAACAAAAGGTGATTTGGAGGTGAGGGTGGCGGCTATTGTAAGCGCAGGATCCAGACATCGAAAAATAGTGGAAATAAGCAGAAATTTTCCCAGATGAACATTTGTTGGAAGCTTGCTTAAAAGTTTTCCCATGGGAGTGATTTCTTCGGATGGCGTGAGCGCACGAACCTGGTAGTAAGTATAAGAGAGAAAAGTTCTTGTTCATGCCAACCGCCGGAGCTTACCTCCACGAGCACCGAAACTGCTCGTTGAACATTAATGGAAACCGGTGGATCTAATGCACGAGCAAGAACATCCTCTATTGTAGACCCCAATTTCACATTCATAATCTTAATTCGGAGAGCAAGATCTGCCAAGCTAAGCCTCATCATCTCTGGAAGAGGGGCATCTGCCATCTAAATGAGATGATAAGTGGAAGAGTTCGTCGTCTGAACGGTGGAAATTTCTGCTAGCCTGAGTATCATGCCGCAGTTTTGTGAATAGATGGAAGCATAATCCTTGTTGGACTCGGCCAGCTCGACCACGCCGCTGGCCAGCATTGCTTCGTGCTATGAAAGTTTCTATCAGACGACTGATCTGTCGCTTTTCATCAAATCTACAGGGAGAGGATCAGCATAGCAGAGATAAGTTTAGTCTACACCGTACCTCATTTCCCGATGCTTCCCCGTGTCAATGACACAGGTAATATCAGGAATTGTCACACCTGTTTCTGCGATATTTGTAGCTAAGATAGGAACGTCAAAATCAGACAATTCAAACCACAACAAAATATACCTATCACTATTTTGCGGATTCCGGTTGGGGGTATCTCAAAAACGGCACTTTGAACTTCGCTTGACAGTGTCGAGTGCAGAGGATAAATCAGGAATTCGTTAGAACCAAACCTTGGATGTTCAACGAGAAGATCGTTGAGGCGTCGGATCTCACCCAAACCTGGCATGAAAACAAGAATTGCCAGGGAAAAATGACGATAAGCGTCGTCTTCATAACATATTTTCTCCAAGAGGTGGAGGATAAGATCGAAGGGAATCAGGTGCTCGTCAATCGTGTTTAGCGTGGTCGCTGTTTGTGGGGAATAACGTTTCTCCAAGTTAGGCTTTTCCATTTGAGTCTCATGTAGATGGTCGTCTTCGTCTTCGTCATCCTCGTCCGGGATCTGGATGTCTTCTGCCCATTCAGGTAGGCTCTTGCCTTTGTAGTGTTTATCGTGCGCTGTATGCCTGGGTGTCAATCAACAAACGGAGCGAATTTTAAGAAACTTACAACGCCTAGCATAGGGAGAGTTGTCAGATAATGTCCATCCTGTGTACTCAATAGCGTCTTCAAGGTATTGCACATTGACAGGAAATGTTCGGCCCGGCACATGAAGAGTGTGGCAACTGCCGAAGTATGCTGAAATCTTATCGGCATCGACAGTAGCAGACATTAAAACCACTCTGGACAAAGTGGTTGAGCGGAGCACATCCAAGGAACAGGAAGATACACATACTTGAGGTCTGGCCTTTCCACCAGAAGTGTCTTCAATACGATCAACAGAAAGTCCGACTCAATCGTCCGTTCATGCACCTAAAAATCAAATTTAAGATGCAATTTCCAAATGTGGGAACTGAATGCATCCACACTTCATCGACGATTAAATGCTTTTCTAGCCATCAGAGATAACTGACTGTTATAGAGCAATATCAATTTACCGTTATTTCGTCAAACGCTGTTCCTTGGCCACCACGACCACTGCCCCCTTCCAACATACGCAATGCAATCCCGTTGGTCACAAACGCTAAATGCGTGTTTCGAGAAATTTTGCTTTCTAACCGAATTGAGTAACCAACAAGGGAATTCGATGTTCCTAAGGAATTTGGTGGATCGCAGAGCTCATAAGCTACACCTTTGAGAGAAGTTAGGAGATTTGAAGTGATTGCAAGACACCAAAGGAGAGACACCGACGGTGTGCAAGTGAAATGGCAGAAATTCGCCGGGGCTCTGTACAGTATACTTTGCAGGGCTTTCCTTTGGAAAGCTGATCTTCAAGTATGAAGGACGGTACTTGGGTGGATTTTCCGCTATGACAATTGAGTTAATTGAGGCAGTACGATGGAACCAGAGGACATACCACCCCGTTTCCCCACTCAGGACAAGAACTTGGGATTCTTCAAGTATCTCAATGATACGTTTTCTGTATTGGGCAATAGGCAAATCATTTCGGCGGGACTAACACTATTTTAGGCCTGTCAGTCAGTGAAAAGAGACAGACAACTGACAAGCATTTGTTGATAGGCAGGGCTGGATTGCCTCGTTTGAAAGGCAAGCGCAAGGGGATTCAATGCGGTTTCTCTGTTTACAACAAAGTTACGGTTCAGCTCTGATGATAATTTCTCTGTGCCTAGTCTGAGCGATTTGTCTGAAGACTAGATTCAATTCGGGTTAAAATTCTGATAGAAGGGAAAGGTTCACGGATGCATGACAAACCTTGGAATTGGTTCCCATTTTCCCCTCGATAATGGTTCGTAATTTTGCCCAAATCTTCCGATTAATAAGGTCATCTCGTAGTTTTCTGGATTTTTCAAGCTCCTCCCATAGTTCCCTGTAAACAGCTGGGAGCAGTCGAAAAGATGTCGATGAGCTGCTGCTTGAGGGTGCGGAGGTCGCGAACCCCTCGGTCAAGGGATAGGTCAATGAATGAAGTGCGATCGCGGAGATAAACTGTTCTGCCTGGGAATCCTCTGGACATGCCACATCGTCCATCAGCCATTCGTCCCGCTTTTTACTCTGCCATGAGATGCTGACGCTTGCTCGCTTCGCTCGGCTATGATGGGATATAATTGTATAGGAGATTGCAGCATATCGATCAACTTTTGCTACAAAATCTCGCAACAATGTCTTGGGCATTGGACCAGACCAGTTCTTTGGGAGTGACATATCCCGAAAAGCAAGGGTAATTCCCCTGACAGTTATTTCAGTCGGGTCCGGGTCTTCAAGGATTCCAAGCATCCCCGAGGAAGTATCACTTTCCTGATCCGAGCCATCAATCTTTGCATTGGGGGAAGTTGAGGGAGGGCATTTTCTTGGTTTTTCCTTGATCAGGGTATTCAATCCCGAGCTGGAAGACTCCAGCCTTTTCTGGAGGAGGGATTTATCCAAGCGAGCGCGCTCTTGATGGTACCGCACAGTGGCTTCGTGGTGGTCAAAAAGATAATCTCGGCTGGCTTGTTCTATCTTCCGTCCAAGCTCTAGTAGTTTCTGTATCGTCAGTTGAGACCTTGGCCTTGACGAAACATCATCGTGTAGTAACTTCATTCGAACATATGCAATCGTCGGGTCGCTCTCGCCTTGTAGGTCTTCAAGAAACCCTTCCTCAGGATTTGTTGCATATGAAGTAAGGGTGTCCTCAACATTTATGGGCGGCTCGCCGGAGGTATCCCCAACAGGAGACCCGGGGCACGGAACGCTGAGTGTCATAACTGGTTTAAGTAGGTTGTCTTGAGGTAGTGTTGCTTGGGATAATGCTAGATGTGAATGCAGAAGTGGAGGTGTATAATGGTGTCGCGCTATAACACCAGCTGCAAGCTTTAGGGTTTTGGGTTCCTGGGTTCCTGAGTCTCCTGAAAGGAGACTGTCAAAGGGGAAGAGGGAGAAGACTCAGAAAGGCAAACCAATTATCATTTCATTTTCAGGAAAATGCAAGTATAGCTGAGGAACAGGTAAATTTCAAAATCAAAAGGCGACAATTGTGTTATTTACCCAATCAAACATATCTTCTAAATCCATGCCATGGCTACTTCGGAGGCACTCCTCCACGCGTTCCTCTCTGAAACCGAGCCTTCTGAGGACACCATAATTGACACCAAGTTTTGCGATAGCTTTGTCCTCCAAATCATCCCCAATTTTTGTGCCTGGAGGAAAAATATAACTCAGTCTTTACTATGGGTTTTGTTCTTACCTTCTGGGTGTTGAAAATCCATCCAAACGCCCAGAATTTGGTCTCGTAGGAATGGATCGATATCTAATTCAGGAAGAGTCTGAGAGAAGCGCCGATCCACTTCAATGGACTAACAGAGCTGGTAGATGAATAATGGTCTTGCATTTCGTGGATGAAGTTGTCCTAACCTTTAGAGTCCTACAAAAAGGTTAAAAAAACAGAGATCACTGGATCATATAACTCAGTACCTCAAAACTTCTTTCTCTGTTTTTTCTTGGAGCTTATCGACCAGACCTTGGAGATACTGCTCTTCCATATTATTGTGATTGGCATCCTTGCTGGCTGCGATATCAGGGGATGCATAGCCATCTTCGCTTGCGATCACACCCCTGGTGTCATGCGAAGAATTAAGCAAGTCTGGAACGGTTTCATCAAACAGAACTTCCGGTGTTGGGATTGTCTTCTTTGGAAGAGAAATCGTTGCGAACCCACGCGCGACTGGTTTCAGTTGGGTCTTCTTTTTCTTCGCCATGATCGGGTGTTAAAGGACTATTTCGAGGTTATAGAGGATGTGACTCGATAGAGGCTCTGGTAAAACCTGGTAAAACGGACAAATATGTTGAAGGCCGTTGCCGATTAGGCTGGTTCCGAGTAATTGTTGCCTGGTGTTCAGGCTCTGGAGCCATTTCTAGCTTGAAATTTATACTACACTGGCAAGTAAATTTAGATATCAATGAAGGACGTTATTATTGGCAGAAAATATTATGGAAATTGGTGCATTTTTATGAAGCCCAGTCAACCCACTGTAGTGTCTACTCATTCTTGAACGAAACTTACACCAACTTCTGCATTTTGCATTGATATATCTGGCTTTATATGCGTAAATTAGGAGATGGCTCCAGGACTTGCGCGGTCTCAATAAGGGCCTCCTTACAGTCTGAAGTTTTTTCGCATATTACACTGCAATAGATATCGACAAGTACATTCCGAATCTACTAAAATCATTAAAGTTGGACAGTCATTGAGAACAGCCTCTGAAGACGGTGATTTTGATCGATTCGCACAATTTCAAAAATTTGCGCAAACGGTAATAATTATAATACAAATATCAAAACTGGAACTCGTTCATCGGATCCACAACGGGCATTGTCTTCTTCTTGGGGCCTGGTTTTTTTCGGGGATGTATCACAGTTGCCCCTAGTTTGCGTCGCTTTCCTCGTGTACCCTGAGAGGTGATTGCGACATTTTCGTCATCTTGTCGTTCGGTGGGGGCGGCTGTTGTATGTCCGAAGAAATCATCGCCCTCTTCGTTCCAAAGGTCGCGGACAGGATTTTGATTTTCTTGCTTCTCGCTCGATTCCTCAGTCCGAGAGCCTGGTAATGTGTTTGACGAGTCAAGGGATGCGAGTTGCTCGTCATTAAGCAATAGTTGAACGATCTCGCTAGGTTTCGTCACATCAGTGAAGTTCTTGTTGCCAACAACAATATCTTGAACCTGTAAAATCGTTGGTAAAGGGAAATAATGCCTGGTCGATGGGACTCACGTCTTTCTTCACTCGAGCCAGTTGTACAATGCGTTCATCGATGGTACCTCGGGTGATTAATCGGTAGACTGTCACCTGTCGGGTCTGACCAAGACGGTGTGCTCGATCCATAGCTTGGGCATCGTTGGATGGGTTCCAATCATGGTCATAGAAGATCACGGTATCAGCTGCAGTCAGATTGATTCCCAGGCCACCAGCTCGAGTTGAGAGCAAAAATACGAAGATGTCTGGCCTTTAGAGACCGCTTCTTTAGACCATGTAAATCGGGAATAATTAGGATTTGAGACTTCACCTTGTTTGCCAATCAATCACCATGTCTCTTCGATCCTCTAGCTTCGAGGAGCCATCGAGGCGCAAATATTTGTATTGGCGATAAATGAGATACTCTTCCATTAGGTCCATCATTCTTGTCATTTGGAAGTAAACCAACACTCTGTGGTCACCCATCTTCAGTTCCTGGAGGAGACTATCAAGGCGGGATAATTTTGCGGAGTCGTAGATTAGTCTCTTCCCTTCGGGCACCACCATCTTGGAGAGGGGCATTTGATCTTCAGGTGAGATACCGGCTAATCCCACAGGAGGCAGGCCAGGCAGAAGTTTTCCATACACCGAATACGCATCTTGAGAGTCCCGTATATCATGAGGTAGGCCATAGAGTGCTAGTGATTCCAGAGGGGCATCATAAAGAAGTGTTTGGGATTCGACAAAAGTCCGGTCATTGGAGTACATCGAAATAGCTGGTGCGACAGCAGCAGGAGTGTACCATTTCATAGCAGGTCTGGACAAACATGAAAGCTGCCATGAGGATTTGGAAATTGATCGTAGGTCAGGAAGGGATGTTGTCGAAGCAGCTCGAGAAAGGGGAGTCGTTGGAGAAATTCGGAGATGATCTCCAACGTCAGACAGACACCATGAGAATTCCCTGCCGTAATCATATGTCTTAAGAATGATTTTTGAGGTATCGTACTCTGAACTTACATCATGCGCTGACCTGAGGCTTCCTTCTCCAGTGCAATAGTCTGCCTCCGGATGAAGGGTGAAATGTGAAATAGGTGTGCTTCGGACGGTTGGATATCAAGAAAACGCAAGAAAGAAAAAGTGGATGACGCTGCGGGAGGGACGGGTGATTAGCACACGAAAAGGACTGGCATGGGTGTGTTTGCTAACCATCATCATACAAAGAACGGTGGATCCAGTCAGTAGACCAGATATTACAAAGTTTTGTCAAGCAACTGCTTTGGGATGGTGATGTTGAGTGTTCTGACAGGACATCCACAATTCCACCGTCCTGGTACAGTAGCGAGGGTACGGAATATTCTATTAGACTCCGCGTTGAGTATGGGAGGATCAAAAAGTCCCCTTCCCGCAATAAGGGTCCTGCTTTCCCAAAGTTGCAGAACGATAAAGGAGCAACAACATCGGCACGTTCGAAGAGTTCAGGATGATTGCAAACCTGGAATCCTGATGAATAGAATATGAAAGAAATATTGATTGAGCTTTCACCTTGCGGAATTGCATTACAAGGTTCATCAACGAGCGTGCAGAATCTGCATCCCCAATATTGGCCGCCTTTTCAAGTAAATCGGCTACAGACACATTTGCCAGAAGACCGGCATATAAAGCTCGCTGTCTGGGACTTAAATCAACGTAGATGTCTATCTCAATCTACCAAGGAAATTTTCAACGTCCAAGCTGTGAATAAAAGGGGCGCCAACCCACCTTCTCGCTCAGCTCGTTTTGCACATGTCGTTTGACGCGACGTAACATGAACGGTTTCAATATCATGTGCAAGCGTCTGAGCTGGTGTTCATTTAATTTACTTCCCTTGTTTTCTGCGGCATTTTCGATGTCCTTTGAAAACCACTCATTAAATTCATCATGTGAGTCAAACAGACTGGGCATGATGAAATGTAAGAGGGCCCACAACTCTGAGAGATAAAGTGTCACTAGGATCCGTATCTACACTGATAAAGACAGTGAGCGAACCTTGCATCGAGTTTTGGATCGGCGTGCCTGTTAAAAGAAGGCGATTGCGACATTGGAAGCCAAGAAGTGTTTTCCATCGTACGCTGGAGGAATTCTTGATATTCTGGGCCTCATCCAGGATCATGTACTGCCATTTTACGCGTTGGAAATATTGTTGGTCTTGTGTGACCTGCGTCTAGGCTTCAAACGGGTGATGAAATAGATAGAAAATAATGGCACGTACGAGTTGGTAACTTGTGATCAGGACATGGAATGGTGCGTCTTGATTGTAGCTAATTTCCTTTTTACTCCAGAATTTTCTCAGTGTTGCACGGTCCTTAACATTTCCCCAGTATGGAAGGGCTTTAAGATGGGGAACGAAACGGGTTAATTCCTGCTGCCAGTTGTGAAGCGTTGAGGCAGGTGCAACGACTAGGAATGGGCCCCAAATATCATGGGTCTCTGCCAGATAAGCAAGCAAAGATATGGACTGCACGGTCTATAGAGGGATTTATAATTACAACGATCCACAAAATAGTTGATTACCAACCTTGCCAAGACCCATTTCATCTGCAAGAATACCATTAATGCCCTGTTCATAAAGCGTTGCAAGCCAATTGAGGCCCTTGAGCTGATATTCTTTCAATTGTGCCATTAACATCTTCGGTTGCCCGATGGTCAGCGGTCCACTCAGGGATGTTGGGTTCTGGAAGTTCAACTCGTCGGAATCCACTGGTGAGTTGTCAGAAAATCAGAATTTCCAGGAAGATACGCGAAGCCTACAATCAACCAATGGTGCCTTCGGGGGTCCCGCCATTGATTCTTCAACACCGCCGTTCTCATGGATATGGGCTTGCGCTTTCGCAAGTTTGAGTGCTTCGTTGGTTTTTCGTTCGAGAGCCGCTTGTATATCAAATTGCTGGGCGCGTTCTCTAGCCAGAGTCACGGCCTCCTGTGCGTTGTGCCTTGCGTGTCGGTGAAGGTTAGTTGGATCCTCTGATGCCTGTCTCAGCGAATCGTTCTGGAGAGTTAAACAAATGGCTACGGACCATCATCAAAATCAATTTCTGGTAGAGATGTTGGATCACCATCTGGAAGTTGCGCACTAGCGGGTACCGGCAGAGCCTCGCTATCGCCTTCAATTTCAGTGGCTGAGAAGTTTTTGTGTTAAAAGCCTCGAGATAAAATTTTGAAGGAAGGAGCATACTTTTGAGCTTGCTACCAACGAAATGGCTGTAAAGCTCCGTTTGTGAGATAAGGAATTCAAGTTTACGAGCTTGTCGCGCTGCTTCCCGTTTTTCCTCCTCGATCTTGAGGCGATCCATGGCTTCCTTCTGTTCGCGCTTTCGAACATCTCTTTCTTCCTTCTCATTCTTCTTCCAGAATACTTGCATTTCACGCATGAGACGTTTCGCTTTGGCCTGCAGGTCTTTGTTGGCCTTCGCCGATTTTGTGAATGGTCTTCGGGCTTGTATCGAAGCTAATTTGGCGATGCGCTCCAGGTATGCCTGGCGTGTCTGATAACCAAGTGTATGATATTTGTAGACCTTGAATGGAAGAAGCTTGGATATTAATGTGTGTATACATCATGTGTGTGGCACTTACTTTAGAGACATCTCTCCGAGCAATGTTGGTCCATACTTTGCGTTGTGCTTCCTCCAGAGATTTGATTCGCTTCAACATCGCCACGTCATCGACCTTCTTCGCCTTCCTCATTGGTGGGATGACCTCATCAAGTTCGTAAACCATTGTCATGCTGGAAGGCAATGGTGAATCCGGCCTCGAAACAGATGGAGTAACATCGCCAACAAGAGAGGCAGGGCGGGAAGTTTGTTCGTTTTCTAGTTCCAATGCCAACCCAATCTTTTTCTTCGGTCCTGGTTTCTTGCGGGGTTTCGGAGTCAAAGATATACTGTCGTGGCTAGGGTCCCTTTGGACTTGTTTGCCCTTTCCTTTGAACCTGGAAATAGAGAGTTTCAACGGTAGGGTTTCTGGGTGTAAACCGTCAGTGCCGTTAGCCATGCTTGGTGAGCCATTGTCGAGCTTGCGTCGTTTGACAGATGGCGCTGGAGCATCACCCAGAGTCACCATCTCGCCATCGAAATCAGAGCCTGTTCCAGGGATCGGCCTCTTCTTCCCTTCTCCACCTCTTTGCCTTTGTTTGGGAGCCGGGGAATCTTGCAACATGGCGCGTTCGAATTCAAGAGCCGCATCCTCTGCGCTCGCATCAAAACGCCTATGATGGTCATGGTCTCGACCATTTGATCTCATTCCGAGGGTAGTCATATCTTCAAACTCATCCTCGAAGCTAGGAGCAGAATGCGGAGGTGGAGGGGTCGGCGGAGAAATGGGGATG
>Ga0307509_10008782_pt1 | contig 12779 bp, 14 predicted proteins | sample 10_EM_MG_FD_202245 | JGI IMG/M metagenome (GOLD analysis project Ga0307509, IMG submission 202245) | Populus trichocarpa ectomycorrhiza microbial communities from riparian zone in the Pacific Northwest, United States - 10_EM | ecosystem: Host-associated > Plants > Roots > Unclassified | place...
ATCCCTGCAGTTGAGATGCTCACGTTGCCTAGGTTTTTGTAAGCAACCTCATATCTACTTTTGAGGCTCCCCTCTAAACCCAGTGGCCGTAGCTCCCACTTGCATACAGCGAAGCTGAATTTCAAGTTGTCATCGAACCACTCTCGTTTTATCAAAACGTCTCCCCTACGAAAGAACTGCGTGATGCTTCTAACGAGGCTGAGCAACTCGTCCGCGATTTCGGCGTAGAGTCCTCGATGCGCATCGATGTCTACAACGCCAAGGTTGCGGCGCAGAAGAACATCGAGGCTTCCGGAAAGAAACTTAATCCGGAGGAACAGCGCCTGGTTGAGAAGATGGTTCAAGAGGGCACGCGTGCTGGTCTTGGACTCCCCGAGCCAGATCGCGAACGGCTCACAGGATGGAAAAAGGAATTGTCTCAAGTCTGCCTGGAATTCAGCGTCAGTATATCCTTAGTGTATAGGTTCAAGGGACGTTAATCTAATTGATTGGCTACAGAAAAACTTCAACGAGGAGAATGTAAGATTGGATGATGGTTCATTCGTTTTAGGGTCGAGATTGTTTATTATCCTCAGGGATCCGTGAGCTTCACCCTCGAAGAACTTAAAGGTGTTCCGGAGGACGTTATCTCGGGCTATGCGAAACGCACTGTGGATGGTAAAGAGCTGTACGATGTGACACATAAAACCCCGGATATTTTCCCACTGGTATGTGAGAAGTGACGCTTCTTTTGGCGGTGTTTGTCCTCACAAAGCATTCGTAGTTCAAATACGCGCAAAGCGCGGAAACGCGTCGCAGAGCACAAGAAAGCTTCGAGGCTCGTCTCGAACTGAATGCCCCTCTCCTTGACCGTGCACTCGAACTGCGCCGGGATATTGCCACCTTGTTGGGATACAAGAGCTGGGCTGACCATGTGACAGAGATCAAAATGGTCAAGAGCGGCGACAACATCAAGAAGGTCTGTCCGATGAGCTTTGGTGTAGCGATGTTGCTCAGTAGTATCTTCTAGTTTTTGGCTGACCTCGAGCAAAGACTGCGCCCGTTAGGGGTGGAGGAACGCCTAACTCTCCTCAAACTTAAATCAGATGAACTCAAGGCCAGAGGAGAGCCTTTCGATGGCGAATTTTATCTATGGGATTATCGTTATTACGACCGTTTGTATCTCGAGAAGAACCTCGCCCTCGATGATGCACTCGTGAAGGAGTACTTCCCAGTATCGGTGGTCATTCCGGCTATTCTGGAGATTTACCAGAACTTGCTTGGTGTACGCTTTTACGAGGTTAAAGACGCCAAAACTTGGCATCCAGATGCACAGATGTTTGCAGTTTGGGCTGCAGATGCTAAAGATGAGTCGGACTTTGTGGGCTACTGCTACCTCGATCTCTTCCCGCGCCGTGCGTCGCCCTATATCTATCCTTTCTTTCCAGCTGTATCACTCACTTCACGAAATCTCTAGAATCAAAGTACAGCCACGCGGCCGTCTGGGGCTTGCTACCTGGTTACATACGTCCAGATGGCAAGCGCGCGTATCCTCTAACTGCGATGGTCGCCAATCTAGCCAAATCCACTCCGGAGCGACCAGCCCTGATGCGTCACGACGATGTTGTTACGTTCTTCCACGAAATGGGCCACGTCTTTCACGGCTTGCTGAGTCATACGCAATTCGCGCGCTTCCACGGGACGAGCGTTGCCCGCGACTTTGTGGAGGCGCCCTCGCAAATGCTGGAGAACTGGTGCGTCTCTCACGTCTGTAATGGGCGACCGCACCCTGATTTTGGCACCCATTAGGTGTTGGGAACCGAAAGTGTTGAAACAAATGTCGAAGCATTACAAGACGAATGAGCCACTTTCGGATGAATTGATCGACAAGCTCGTTCGGAGGTGCGCTGGCGCGGTCGTGTTCTTGGCACCTTTTCTGGACTAACTCGAGAAAATTTCTCAGTCGCTATGTCAATGTCGGCCTCTTCTACTTGCGACAGCTATTCTTCGCGTGGTTTGACTATCGGGTGCATACCGACAAAGGTAAGCTAGATGGTCCCACTTGCGAAGGTTAGTATGAACGACTTGTCTAGATAAAGAAGATGTGACGGCGCTGTGGAACGAGCTGCGGGAACGCGTTTCGTTGGTGAAAGGTGGTAAGCGTAGTGCGGGCCAGGGCTCATTCGGACATATCGTTGGAGGATATGATGCCGGGTACTATGGGTACGTCTCATGAAGGTGCTGTGCCTCGCCTTCCACTTATTGTGGTTGAAACAGGTACACCTACTCGCTGGTTTTTGCTGCGGACATGTATTCGACTGTTTTCAAGAGCGACCCTCTTGACCCTGGACGTGGAGACCGCTACCGCACGAGTATCCTGGAACCTGGTGGTAGCCGGGAGGAGCTGGATTCACTCAAGGTAAGCACGAGGCGGCGATTTGATAGATAGATCTTCATCGGGCCTAATTATTTTTCCAGGAATTCCTTGGGCGCCCCCCAAATCCGGATGCATTCATGGAGGAAATATTTGGGAAATGATAATCAGACTCGGATAAAAGTGGATAAATGAAATATGACGCGGGTTTTCCCGAGTGCGAGTGCGATGACTTGAGGCCTGGCCTTGGCCTGAATGTGTGAGTGTGAGTGTGAGAATGTGAGAATGAGAATGAGGCAGTCGAAAGGTTCCGTCGTCGTCTTTCACGCTCTCCATCATCATCATTACGCCTCAGTACCGTGCTCGCCTCTCTGAGAAGCGACGATGTGGGAAGTAAGTTAAGCGCCGTCACATGGCTTGGAGACGATTATTAACTAACATTAACTGACGGGCGTTGTATGTAAAACAGAGTTCTGAGATGGTGTGTGACGGCCTTTCTCCGCTGAGCTTTCCGTTTATTTGCCAAGACTGATCCAATTCCTTTCAAAGCTCTCACCGAATCGCATCAACTCTCAGGTGAGCAACCCTTACCTTATCAACCCCCTTCTTTTCCTTCCTCCTTTCCTTCTCCCCTCTCTTTTGAATGGTCGAACGTCAACGAGATCAGCGACCGCCCAATTCCCGGAGGATTAGCTGGAGGTCCTTCTACGGAGGAGGCTCAAAGGACCAGGCTCCGCCCCCTCTCAACGCTCCTCAAGAAGGCGTCGAACTTGTATCCTACGCCAATGGCTCCCTCTCTTCTTCCGCCGCCAGTCTTCCCTCAACTGCGACATCCGCTTCCCAGCAGCCACCCCTTGCTCCGGCTTCTCGCACCGACTCCGTATCCGAGAGCCCCTCCCCCGCTTCTTCCCGACCCACAACCCCCCTCCTTTCCAGATGGTCCTCTTCTAATGTACTAACAAAGCAACAGGCAGATTCAAATGATCTCGAGCGCACGACGTCGAGGGCCGACTCGACCAAGGGTAATCCCAATGCCGAGCCAAGCCAACCCCGCACATCCGGCGCGTTCGCGCGCATGTCGTTCAGCTCGATGATGGGCGGCCTTTCCTCACTCTCCCTCGCTCGTATCAGCACCGACGATGGCCGTGGTCGCTCGCATTCGAAGCCCAAAGGAGACGATAGCCACCGGGCTCGGTCATCTTCGAATGCTTCCCGTGGCGGCCAAGATGATCGCGCCACGCGCTCTCGGAGCATGTCGCCCTTTCACCTGCGTCGGACCCGCACGCGCGAACGTTCCCCCAGCGTCGGGGCGCTCGCTCAGTCTGATGTCGAATCTGACACCGAGTCGACCCGGGATCGCCCGCGTAGCGCGCACAACTCGGACGACGAGTCCCAAGGCGACGGTTTCTTTGACAATGGGAGTGATTCTGAAGAAGAATCTCCCGACAACGACCAGTTCGATCCCCTCACCGAAGCCAACACTGAGGCCAACTCCCTCGTTTCCCCGGACGTTGCTGAGCCAGATCCTCTCGAGATATCCGATCCGCTAGGTGAAGGCGTCAACGTCGTCGTGCCTCCCGAACCGTACTTCCCCACCACCCTCAACCATTCAAGCCCGAGAAATCCGCGTCGTCGCAAATCTACTCGCCCCGATCCACTTCCGTTGCAGACGGGACGGCCCGTTTTCCAGCGCGACAGGTGCACGATATCCCTCACTCAGGGTGACCCTGAGCGCGCACTCAAAACGAGTGGCCGCCGTCCCCGGATATATGTAATCGCAAGCGATTTGAGCGACGAAAGCCGATATGCCGTTGAATGGGGAATAGGTACCGTCCTCAGGGATGGTGATGAAATGTGAGTCAGCTTTTCTGAAGGCGATAAACCATGTGCTGATCTCGGATGTCAGGCTGATCGTTACAGTCTCCGAGAACGAAAGCAAAGGAAATTCAATTTCTTTCCAGTCATGTCCCTGTTCGTGACTGACAGTTCATTTAACAGTCGATCCGACTTCTGTAAACCCTGGGGAACGCGCTTCCAAACTGCGCTCTCAGCAAGAGGTGTGTGGGGCTCTTTCACGTAACGATCCCGTTTTTGACGATCATTTTTTTCATTCCAGCGCCAAGGCCTTGCTTACATCTTGTGTCGTCAAGCGACCAGTCTTCTTCAGCGGACACGGTTAAATGTAACGATCTCTTGTCAGGCTTGGCACGCAAAGAACGCCAGGCACATGATCCTTGGTGAGTCAAAGTGTGAGACCTTGAGTGAGAATGACACATTTACGTCCGTCAGACATCGTCGACCATGTCGAACCCGTGATGCTAATTGTTGGTTCACGTGGAATCGGTCAGCTGAAGGGGTTCGTAACCTAACCTCATCTCACACACTACCCATGTGCTCACTTTTAAACACTCGACACAGAATCCTTCTCGGCTCGACATCACATTATCTAATTCAAAAATGCTCTGTCCCCGTGATGGTGGCCCGCCGCCGCCTGAAGCGCCCCCCGCGACGTTCTGCGCATCTCGCGAAGCATCGTGCGCGGGTGTCGCTTGCTGAAGCTGCTGGCGTCGAGCGTGTCACGCGACGCGTCGACGAAGAAGTGGCGCACATGCGCGACGAGATTGAGCGCTCCGAGGATCGCGAGAGCGAGCGGATGCGGGTGCAGGAAGAAGGCCGTGAGGACAGGGATGACGATGAGGGAGAACCCGATGCAGAGGTTGAGGGGTCCGCGCACGGTCCAGCAAGAAGTTCTAGTATGATGAGCTCGCCCAGCTCGCCGTAAAGAAGATATTTTGTGTTTTGAATGATTTTCCTTTTCTCGTAGGCATGACTTTTAGGAGTAATCGCCGTGCCATTGCTTCCCATTAGTCTTTGTATCAAATCTCTTTTTTCTTCTTTTATTCATTAGTAATACTCTAGGGATGTTGGCGCTCTTGTGAGGTGAGAGCTCATCGAAATTCTTAGAAAGTTTCTGATACTTGTACTTACCCTCCTTTTGGTATATATTGCTGTAAAAGTGGGGCTCAGCGCTCCTGATCGATTGAAAGTGATCTCGAACGTGCGACCATGATGTAATATTTTCTTGGCAGGGGCTAGGTCACGCACTCACAACACAAAACAAACAATCACAAATGCGGCATGCGGCATGTAAGACATCGGGTTGGGGATTCGCCGAATGGATTCCGGATTCAGCCGTTTGATGACTCGTAACAGTGCCTCCTGAATTACTCAGCCAGTAGAGAAGCGCAGATGCAATCAGCGAGGAGCCCCTTGTCTATTCCCTATTCCGGAGACGAAGACGTCGTTACGCCACAAAGTATTGGCTATCACCTGCCTGGTATTGAGAGTTATATCGATCTACTCATAGCCGGTCCCAAGCCATGTATCCATCAAGGTCAGGGAGGGCCCCTTTGCCCTCCCTCCTTTTCTTCAAACCTTATAACTCTCAAAATTATCACAAGTTGATTCCTCCGTTACTTAACGTCTCGTTTGTGCCTCTTCTTTCACCACCCACCAAGGTCATCAGGGGCCAAGGACGAAGCTGTTACTGTGACCCACTCTCCTGCCACCAACATGTCTGGCCTTACTCTCGGCAGTCCCGTTTCCACACGAGCGACTCGGGCCACTCCTTCCCCCCCGCCCCGTGTTTCTGATTTGGAGGCCATGAGTTACTACGCTGGCCTGCCTTCTGAGCCAACCCTGATCGCTCGCACCGGCTCTCCGTGGGAAGCGCCCACTGGCCCGGAGGCGTACTCCAGGCGCAGGGAGCTCAGAGTCGTAGGGTATCATGAGATCAGCGATGTCTGGGAGGACGATCTCGCCCCGAGGGTACATGCCATCCTGGATGAGAAGGGAGTGGACTGGTCGAGCACTGACGTCGTCCGTATCGGCTACGTCGATGAGCCCTCTGTCCGCGGAAACGTCATTCTCTGGATTGGTGTCAAGCCTGATTCCCTGTCTTACGAAGTCGGCATCGCCGCAGCTCTCCAGTGCAAAATGCTCTTGCTAGATCACGCCATCGACGACGTGGAAGTCGAGATACGCCAGTCGGAAATCGTTCAAGCGGCCGGTCCCCAGCTCCTTCAGCCCGCCGACGATATGTACGATATCGACCCCACGGTCGACATCCGTGAGCCCTTCACCGCCACGCTCGGTATCCCCATCTGTGATCGATCCACGCCCTGGGTCGAAGGCACTGCTGGCTTCTTTCTCGACAAAGGCGGCGATGGCAAGGGACTTCTCCTAGCCACCGCTCGCCACGTCCTCTTCCCCGAATCCGACAACAATCTCTATGAGCGCAAGTCGGAGGGTCAACCCCACTGTGACCATGACGTCCTTGTCCTCAGCAAAGCGTCGTTTCAGCGGCACCTTCTCTCCATTAAGGACCAGATCAATACGCAGCACTTCGTCCTGGACTACCAGATGAGGCGTATGAAGGCCGCGGCGGGTCGGGAAGGTGATAGGGCTATTGCGGAACGTGAGGATGCCCACAAGATGGTGAAGAAAGCGGAGGCGAAGGTGATGGCCTTCGCCGACTTCCACCGGGAGCTCTTGACGCACTGGGCTGCCGACACCAGCCGCATCTTAGGCCAGGTCATCTTTTCTCCGCCCATCGCCGTCGGTACCGGCACCGAGCAGTACACCCAAGACGTAGCCGTCATCGACGTCGATGCCTCCAAGATCGACCCAAGCAGCTTTGCTGGCAATGTAATCGACCTCGGCACCAAGTACCCGCCAGAGGTGCTCATTACCATGATGAATCTAAGCCTTGAGGACCTCGACAACTTTGACTTTCCGATCGACCGGCTCCTGAGGGTTAGGGGTACCATCGCGGACGACGAGATGCGCAAGCCTACCACGTACGACAAGAACAGCGACCCCTGCATCATGGTCCTCAAGCGTGGCAGGACCACCGGCCTGACCGTCGGTCGCGGCAACAATGTCTTCTCCTACACTCGTAAATATTTTGGCGACCACTCCGCGGTTTCCAAGGAGTGGGCCATTCTGCCCTTCGACAGCAAGTCTGGCGCTTTTTCTGCCCAGGGCGACTCCGGCTCCGTCGTCGTCGATGGCGCGGGACGAATGGGCGGTCTCCTCACCAGCGGTGGCGGTGGCACCCGTGGTGCCACTGACGTGACATACGTTACGCCCATAGACTTCGTCCTCAAGGCCATCCGCAGCAACAAGTCCCTCGCTGAGGCCTACCCCAAGTCGGGCGCATCCGCCTAAGTGCCGCCCCAAAAGTTAAACACACCGAAATTCAGTAAATTTTCCCACTGGCAGAGATGCTAGTGAGGTGATGAGAGGTGGTGCCGTCTTGTTTCTTCACGTTCTTCTTCTTCCCTCCCTCTTCTGCGCTCCTTCCCCCCTCTTCCGCGATTTCTCCTCTTTCCTCTCCTATGCTTGGTTATCTATGGGTTGGTTGTCAGTGGAGACGGCGGCTTTGACTGGTTGGCTTTCTGTTTAGGTCCGTCTCGTCTCTTTCATCTCCTTCACTTCACGCACCAACGGCTTTTGGTCAACGTTTAGTCCGCCGATGGAAGTATTTGACTGGTCTTGTTATGACAGCCTTATTTTTTCGGATATTGGCAACTTACCTCTTCATCACCCCCCTTTTTGATCACTTATCATACTTCACCTTTTCATCGTGCAATATCTAGGTAAAGTCGATTACACACATGGTACTCTAGACTTGAAAAAAGGACTTGCTTTCGTGATTAGCGGATTCGCTTGTGCGACTTTTCACTAGTTTCACTGGTGGCTTCGTCGTCGTGACTCGCCTTTGTAGTTTCCTCTTCAAACAATATCTTAATGTTCTAACTTTGCTCATTCGACCTTGGCTTCTCTAACTTCGTTCTTACAGCTTCACTCTTTTGAGCCTGCCGTTGTCGTCTCCTGAGGCTCAGGGGTACCATCTCGGACGAGGAGATGCTTCACTCAAGCATGTTTGACCAGAATGATGATCCGTGTCTCATGATCAAGTACGGCAAACCATTGGCTACGTCAACGACATCTATTTGTATCAGGGGTTGGTGTACGGAATAAATAGGGTAACTAGTGAGCATGCAGGTTAGTAAGTATTAGTACGGATTTTTCGTGCTAATTGTAGGTACCAGTATACTACTTGCGTGCTTACTACTGTAGTGTAGTTTATACTAACTACATATTTGATATTTCTGCACATATTTTCTGATTAGACCGGCTAGGCCTAGAAGACATGACTTCATACAATTGAGCTCTTCTAGGCTGCTTCTGCTTTTGGGCCGCCTTCTTGGCGAAGTGGCCAGTGAATTAGGTGGTGCAGTGGCTAGTGCGGCCGTACTCTGGAGAAAACTTGAAGCGAAGCAGAAGGTGGTACTGCAAACACACGAGGTCGGAGCAGGCCGGAGGGAAACTCAAAGAAGGGGAAAGACGGGAGGGACAACCCTCGAGGGAGGTTAGGGAGCAGCCATTATCTGGCACGACTGCTGTTGAAGATTCCGAAGAGAGTCACTTCTGTACTATCGCCATGGAGATCTTGTCGTTGTACAGGTCTTGGTCGAGGTGGCGCAAAATAGGGTCAGGTCGCGCGGTTGAGGCATGTCTCACAAACGTGTCGTCCCCGACTTAACGTGTAAAGGCTAAGCGTGAGTATAAATGGAGTACAAGAGCGAGTGGTGTGCAAAGTAGTGTATGCTGGTCTAAATACCTAAGGAAACTTGTAATGAAGTGCAGTGTTCTTCGGCAATAGGGACTAACTACAGTAGTAGGAATGTCTCGGTTTGGTGCGGTGCGGTACGGTGGGGGTAAGACCGTAGTCAGGCGGGGCAATCTAGGTTGTCGAGGGGGCTACGGCTTTCCTTCGGGACTATGTACGCATTCTTCTTGCACTGCTGCGACCGGTCCATCGATTGTGTGGGCTTCTCGTAAATGCCAGCTCAAATGGTTTATCAGCTGGTGCGATTTGCCTCGTCCCGCGACCCTATGGTGGGACAGCATTGCGCGGACACGTTTGGACTGGACGGCAGATAAGATATCTTGCTCTTCAGTAATCCTCTTTTGATCCTCCGACAGTATTTCTTCCAAGTCGGTTAGCGTTTTTTCTGGGATGAAGTCGTCGCCGCCTTCGAGAATCACCGCATGTGGCCCTGTGGTCGGGTTTATGGCCCGAGTTTGTTGTTTGCTAGCGTCGGCAACTACGTTTGCGACCCCCACATCCGACGCCCTGACTGTTCCTTGTACGTCTTTAAGACCCCCAGATCCAGCGGAGCGCGTGGTGGTAGTCATGTTATCAACGGGGCCCGAATCGCTTCCGCCTCCGCTCTGCGTCGAACGTGCCCCGTGAGCTAGCACCACCAGCGGGGCAATCTGCTGAGTATCGTTGGGAAGGTTCAGTACGAACTTGGGTCTGCCCTGTCGTTCGCGCATGGCTCGTTCGAGGTAATTACGCCCATTTCGTGAAAGTTGCCGTAGAACCTGAATGCCCGTCGATGGTGGGCGGAAGAATTCGGCCTTGAAAGGCACTTCCGTGGGCGCAACTGGGTTGAACTGTAATTCATGCCAAACTTTCTCCATCTCCCGTATGTCGTCCACGCCCGTCGGGAGGTATAGTGGGAAAATAGAGCGTTTGCGTGCGACAGCGAGTTTATCGCGTATAATATTGGGGTCAAGGGCCGACTTTGAAACGGACCAGAGTAACGTCCCTGTTGTACACAGCTGGTGAGTGGAGAGAACAGCCAATTTGGAGGGGTGACTCACAAGGGGCATACGATTTCTTGACGGCTTCTGGACCACTAACAGCCTTCTCACCAATGTAACTTTGGGTTGACACATGAAGGAGGATAATGGGGCTTGATTCGGGGCCGCCTTCATCCGGATTTGCGGGCTCAACGAAAACACTCAGGCTGTCTTCACCTCCTAGTTTTTGTGCAGTAAGACGAATGGACTAGGAAGCAGCGGTATTAGTGATGGCAATGACCCTCACTTCGGGAGAATACCTGCTGCGGAAGCTCGCGCGTGGCTTCCTCCAGTACTACTTCAAGAAGTTGCAAACACTTTTCAAACACCGCATCCCCACAGGCAGATTCTCCGAAAAGCCGAGCGTCCATCTCGGATAATGGGATATATTGAAATCCGAAGATCCTTTCTGTGTTGTGGTATGCAACGAAGACACCATCCATGTTACCTATGCGAGCTTGAAAGCTATGCGCGCGATGAGATGACGATGTTCGCTCACCCAACTTGATAAAAGTTACCTGTACTTGAGAAAAGCAGATCGGATAAGATCATAATATTCTCTCTCAAAGCTCTCGACAAGACCTTGGAGAGTGCGAATCTGATAACCGGAATTTTCTTCGAAGTTGAGCAGATCATTCCGTATTGTCATTACAGCGCGGGTCTTGATATCAAACACGCCAGTGCCGGGGAGACGGGGATCAAAACAGTCGAGTTGCGAGCGCAAGACGAACTTGTCTGACTGTAAAGGTATATTACGCAAAGGACGGAACCAAGATAACACAGAAACTCGCCTTCGCATATCGATATGCCTCGCGCTTGGGCTCTTTGGCCATGGCGACAGAATCATTGGAGGAGCGGGTAAGGCGCAAAAAGTCCTCCGGGGAGTGGGTAAGGTGTTTTTCCAGTAAGGTTCCCTGCATATTGGTCAAGGTGAAAGGAACGTAAGGAAATATTGGTATTCGTACCATCCAGGTCAGAATATTTTTTCCTGACAGGCCCGGCACAGCGTCCCCAGCACTGTCAATCAAGTATACTCCATCACGGTAGTGCAATATGACAGAAGCTGGTATCCTTTGACCTGGCGTGAATGTTTGGGGCTGGGAGAATTGGTGAGATGTATTGGCCGAGACTTTAAATATTCTTACCTGATATTTGAACTGGCTGCTAAGATTCGATGTATCAACTCGCTTGTCGCCGGATATAAGGTAGTACAGTTGGCCGAGTAGACCTGACGTAGATGAAGTTGATCCAGCATACTTTCGACCTTCGCGGTGTACTACGGCATACAGATCCTAAATAGGTAATGTTAATTGTAATTTCTTGTGAACTGAGGGTTACGAACCTGGTCACGCGAGCTAGGTTGGAAAGACGGGAGGCGTTCAAACGCGAAGTTCTTCACGGGAATGATTTTTTCAAGCCAAGTCGTGAAACCATACACTTGGGATCGGGGATCTTGCAGCCACTGGACTCCGGGGCTGGGGGGCCTCAAGTGAGTACTCGACATCAATTTGGTTACAAAATTCTTACTTGAAAAGGACACGATCGAGACCATGTGCCAGAGTGGCAATGGGACTCTGTGGGGATGGTGGCAAAACGTCTGTGCAGTTTGAGGCTCATTACCGGCTGGGGCTGGTGGGAGTACTTTACCTTCGAGGAATGTATCACTGCTGGCATGTGGCCGAATTACGCCGTCTACGCGACGCGAATAATGTAGCGAGCTGGGTAACTTATTCTCTAAATCTCTATCGGACTGTGCTGGGAAGAAAATGAAAAAGAGACGACGTATAAAGGGTATGGTGACACACCATCAAGATTTTTGTTCCTGGAAAGACGACCAGGAAGGGTTCGAGACCTCAGGCCATAGGCTCCTTCAACCTTACTACGTGTGTACCGAGAACTGTTATCATGAAGCCGTAGAAGCGATGACAGCTTCTCTGGGGTAGAGGGTTGTCCCTTTATGATTGTTTTTCTTTTTTTTCGCTTTCCTTCCCTAATCTTCTTACTTTTTCGACCATTGTCCTTGGGGTGCCTCGGGTTAATCCTTGCTTTTGCTGTAATGGGATCTATTTGAAAAGGGTTCAAATATCCCCGTAAATAAGCATGCGTTGCATGGAAGTCGCGCAGCAGTAAGGCGCAGCGAAGCTGGCGGTGAGTGGAAATCCATCGAGGGAGGAGCATACCGAACTGTTTCCTCGGTCGTGACCAGTTCCAGTTCCGGACAGTGACCCCGGCCGGGCCGGGACAGTTCGCCTCATCCCTCATCTTTCATCATATCCGTCATCCCTCGGCCGAGTCAGGACCAAGTCTCGCAGCTCTCTAATGGCCCCATTCTTCGCGTCTTTCTTCCAATGGATAACAGGGTGAGCCTGATCCCCGGAAGCAAATATCACTTAGCTAGACTACTGACCATCGCAGTCTGTTTTTCACCAAAGCGGCGGAAATAGCTGTTGTTGGTTTACAGGTGAGTACACTACATTGACTTTGTGCCTCACCCACCATCGCTCTCAGGCGTCCGGAAAGACATCTTTCGTGAACGTTATCGGCTCGGGGCAGGTTAGCTTCTGTGCTTCATGTTTGCAAGATCGTCGCGTTCACAACTTTCGCTTTCTCAAAGTGGAGTGAAGACGTTGTGCCAACTGTCGCGTTCAACTTTCGTAAAGTAAGAAAAGGAAATATTGTCCTCAAAATATGGGACGTAGCAGGTGTGAAT
>Ga0307509_10008783_pt1 | contig 12779 bp, 4 predicted proteins | sample 10_EM_MG_FD_202245 | JGI IMG/M metagenome (GOLD analysis project Ga0307509, IMG submission 202245) | Populus trichocarpa ectomycorrhiza microbial communities from riparian zone in the Pacific Northwest, United States - 10_EM | ecosystem: Host-associated > Plants > Roots > Unclassified | place...
AATACTGAGTCAAATTTCTTGTCTTTTCTAGACCAAACATCACTTTGCAAGTTCCCATTATTTATTTTAATGAAGACATTACTCTATAAATATGTTTAAGGGATCATAAGAAAGTGATTAAGAGCTCTAGCTCATATAGGTTCTACTTGGTATGTAGTATTGCACAAACTTTGAGCTTGCTTATATATTGTGATCAGAGCTTCCCTGCCCATTTTCGCTAATACTATTCCAATGGTTGAGCTCATCATAAACAAACTATTAATCTCCGCAGACATCTGATGCCGTCTAGCATACCCTACAAAACATCTGTGGGCTTTCCCAATGCCCACAGGGAAAAATAATGTCTAGTTCAGAGTAACACACCATTGAAAACGCTTCACTATCTGAAAATTAGTAAATATAAACAAAAACATTGAAGAAATATTTTTATAAGTAAATTACAATTAATTTTATTAATAAAATATTCTCTCTTGGTATATATTAAAGGAATTATAGTGAGGAAAAAAAAATAATGACATGTCATTTATATAGACAACATAAAAAACGGTATTAAATATTATTGGTAAAATCCATCTGTAAACCCGTTGATAACTTGTTTTTTTCTCTCTGGCACTATTTATTATATTAATTATAGAGGATTTCATGAACGGATTAATTCCGTCGGTATATTTCAGAGAGCTCTGGAATTGTTCACTTCTCAATTGCACTGTTTATGTTGACAATTATATACGGAATTACCAATTGATTAATTACATCAGTATTTTTCAGAGAACTCTAGAACTGTTCACTTCTCAATTGCACTGTTAATTACTTCTTTTAAATATTACAAACTGAATCACCGACAGATTGAAAAGTCTTCAGTAATATTTGAGGGGTTTCTGAAAAAATTTATTAAATTGAAAATTTAAATTAAATATTACAGACGGAACCATCAATGGATTGAAAAATCATCAATGATATTTGGGGGGTATTTGAAAAAATGTTATTTAATTGAAATTTTAAAATATTACAAACGGAATCGTCATCGAATTGAAAAGTCGTTAGTGGTATTTGGAGGGTTTCTTAAAAAAATTTATTAAATTAAAATTTTAAATTAAATAATATCGATGAAATCACCAACGAATTGAAAAGTTGTTAGTGATATTTAGGGGGTTCTGAAAATTTTCGATTAAATTAAAAATTTAAATTAAATAATATCGACAGAATCACTAACATGATTGTTAAAAATATTAATATTTAATTATTCATTGGTAAAACTATCGGTAAAATACCCAAATAAAAAGATCAAAATCTCTCACTTCATAACAGACTCCCTTATTCTTCTTCTTCTTCTAAAAAAACACCAACATCCCTTTTTTTCTTTCCTTCTCTCCTCAACTCCTTCTTTTCTCTTCTTTTATCCTCCATGTGCAGGTATGTCTTCTCATCTCTTCTTCTTTTCTCTTCTCAAATTTTTTTTATTAATATACTTTATGGATTTATTTTTTCTTTTCTTTCTCAACTTTACTCGTAATTAAATTAAGGTAAGATTTTTTTTCTTCTCTTTTTTTTTGCATTATATTTTTTATTTTATTTTTAAATTTTGTTCTTGATAATTATATAAATGTTCTTGTAGGATTTTTTTTTTCATATGAGATCAATTTTGTTTGATTTTAGTTGGATTTTATTGTTCAATTTCAAATAAATTAATTTATTTGTTGCTGGATTATGGGTTTTGGAATAAGTTTTTCAGGTTTGGTGAAAATATTTTTTCGTTGATTTATTTATTTGTTGTTGTTGTTCAGTTTTTAGTATTATTATTGAGTATTATTATTTTTCTAGTTTTGCTAAATATATTTTATTAAAAATATTTTTAAATAATTACTAACGATATTATCAACAAATTAAGTTCATTAGTATATTCTAGAAAGTTGGAAAAAAATTATTGCAAATGCTATTAAACAACTGATTAATCACTGACGGAATTGCATACATTATTTTTATTGGTTATAAGTCAAATTTTCTAAGGGAAATACTGACATAATGAAGCAAGTAAAAAAAATTTGGTGCGTTTTTTTTGTTAGTAAATTCATTATTAATTTTATTATTGACAAATCAAAAATTACCGATAAAGTTTTAATGACGAAGCATTTTTGTTTGTGAGCCGTTAGTAAATTTTATTATCAATCGACCAAAAAATTCATTGTTGATAAAATAATAGGATAAATATCAATGAAAAATTTTATCGTAAATCTAAGAATTCTGGTATTGCATGGAACCTTAAGCTGTCTGTTCGGATTCATGGTCCTTACAAGAAACCTGTCATCACAGGTGATTGGTTACAGTTCTCTCGCAAAAAAGGCCTCCCAGTCGGAGACAGAATCGTTCAGAGCAGGGAGGTCGATGGGGACAATGGAAACACTAGACTCAAATATGAAATCGTTAGAGTGCGTGTGTGTATACACGCACACTAGCTTCAGGGTTTATGTCTCTCAATGCCACAAGTATATATATAATAATTAATTAGATAGGAGAAGGGATCTAGCTTTTTTATACAGAAATAAACTAGATGCAGCGCCCGCGCTTCGCCCCAGGCTGTTTTTTTATCTGTTGATGTAACCTGGTTAAGACTGAGCTAAATTGCAAAGAATGGAATGCAACGTGCAAGTAATTAAAAGAGTGTTAAAAGATTGTAGTTAAATCATCATTGCTGTCTAAAGTGAGCAAACTCGGAATTCAAGAATCGAGAAAGGCTGTCTGCATGATTAATGTCGTTTCCATGAGTTGTTAGGAAGTTATGTAGCAAGTAAAAAGCAGCAGCTTGGCAAGTGGAAACAGAAACGGGAGCATAGCAAGTGTGCATGGTTTATAGCAAGCCTATGCAAAAGAAATAAACACGTGTGGACGAATGTCTTGAATGCAGGAGATGCTGGAAAGCAAGCTAGTGAGACTGCAGGGATACAACAATGAAAAGAGGAGTTAGAGTAGCGAAGGAGTTGACAGGAGAAGTTGTTTGGAAAGGCAGATATATCAATGTGAAGATGAAAGGATGTAAATCAATTTAAACAAAGAGATTCAGTATTAAGTCTTTGATGTCCAGAACAGCAAGTAAAATTAACAAAAGTAACAGCAGTTTAGTTCGTGGGATAGAAATCCAAGACAGTGCGAGTGAGATGGAACAGCTTAGTTCGCATGAAGATTTGGAGCATGTTTTGAAAAGGGTGGGTAGTGTTTCTATGGAACAAAAGTTGAATCAATTAAGAACTGCAAGCAAATGAGTAGTTTATAACAGCGATAAAATAAACAACAGTGACACGGGCCAGATGAGAAGGAGACTCGCTTAAGTGCTTTGAAGGAGGCGAGTCCCGAAGCTTAATTTTTTGCGCGAGGAGAAGCTTCTTGCGAATCTGGAGCCGAATCTTGGACCTCAATTTCGTCATGGGATGCGCCAGCATGGCTGTCCCAAAGCGAATAGAAACATTATAAATGTGACATGTGTAATGACACAGACAACAATAAAAAAACAAAAAAAAGTTATGCACATTATAGATATGATATGTGTAATGACACAGACAACAATAGAAAAACATGTTTTAATAGACAAAGTATTTATTACAATACAACTGTATGCAAATATATATTATTTATTTATTTATCATGTTATGGTATATTATTATATTATTCACAATATAATGGAATAATTAACTATTTAAAATTATGGTATAAAATGTTTTTTAAAATGTTTTTTTTAAGTGTAACAAAATAATATTTTTTATTTTAATTTTTTTATACCAACACATCAAAATAATTTAAAAATAAAAAAAAATAAAAAAATAAAAATACAATTACAATTGAACAACTATAACAATAAAAAACAAGCAAAGATGCCTAACCCCAACAAAGACGGGCTCACCCCACCCCACCCCACCTCGGCCCTTCGAGATACACACAACTTGTTTATTTATTTATTTTTTATATATTAACATATCTAAATAATTTAAAATAAAAAAATAAAGATAAAAATAAAAATACAGTGGAACTCCTGGAAGACGCACACAATCTCGAGAAAAGGGGTCCTATAAATCGGAGTCATATAAGCAAAAGGGTGCTAAATGGGAAGTGGCCCACCTGGATGTAAAGTGCCCCCTCTTCTCGTTATACACTAGGGTAGGGTTGTGTATGTTTTTTGAAATGTAATTTTTAAAAAATTATTTTTTAAATTTTTTTGTATTTATTTATTATTAAAAAAATTGATTAACAAAAAATACTTTTTTAATAACGAAAAATACTTTCCTGTCAAAGAAAAATTTAGCTTGGTTTCCAGGAAAGTGTTTTTCTTTTATTTTAGGCAAAAAATACTTTTATGAAAGTTGTGAAAAATTTTAAAATATCATATTATTTGTTGATTATATCAAATTTGGTTTTCAAACTTTTGATTGCTATATATATTTTGTTTTGAATATTTGTTTTTCAATTTTATCCCTTGAAATTTAATACTTATATTAACTTTAATCCTCATTTTCATAATTGTTATTTGCTTTTACCTTATATTTTTTAATTAAAATTTTTTTATCTATCAAATTTGGTCCTCATTCTTTTGATTGTTACTTATTTTATTTGGAATAATTTATGAAATGTTAATTATTATTATTTTAATTTCTTCATCTTTCAATTTTTTTATTTTTTAGATTTGATATCTATTATTTTGATTATTATTTATTTTATTTGAGATAATTTATGAAATTATAATTTTTTTCAATTTCATTCTCATTTAACTTTTTAATTTGTAAGATTTGTTCCTCATTATTTTAATAAACTTGAAAAAAATAAAACAATAATAAGTTATTTTTCAACTCATTTTCCATGACATAACCAAACACTGAAAAAAAATTTCTAACTTATTTTCCATTACACTACCAAACATCGAAAAATAATTTACTTTTCTGGAATTCACTTAAAAAAAAACTACTTTTCAGCAAATAAACGGGGCATAGATGCTATTCTCGTGCGATGCTATGGGCTTGTGGCAAATTTATACATTTTTATAGGTTTGTGAAAAAAATCATAAAAAAATTAAAAAAATTATATGAAGAAAAATTGTTGCAATCCACAATATTTTTAAGGGAAAAAACTATAAAGTTAAATTCTCAACCAACTTAATATTTAAAAACTAAAATCGACAAAGATAATTTTGGAAAAAATCATATAAAAAAAACAAAAAGAAAAAAATCATGCAGGAAAACATCGTAGCAATCTATAGTATTTCATGAGGAAATCTACAGTTGTAATTCTCAGCTAGTTCAATATTAAAAATAATAAAATCGATAAAGATAATTTTGAAAAAAATCATAACAAAAAAAATCATGTAGGGAAACATTATACCAATCCACAGTGTTTTAAGAAAAAAAGCTACGAAGCTAAATTCTCAACCAACTCAATATAAAAAATTAAAATTGATAAAGATAATTCTAAAAATAAATAAAAAAAATCATAAAAAAACCATGTATGAAAACACTATAGCAATCCACAGTGTTTTAAAGAAAAAAATTACAAAGCTAAATTCTTAACCAATTCAATATTAAAAAAATAAAATTGACAAAAACAATTCTAAAAAAAACCACAAAAAATGAAAAGAAGAGAAGAAAATTTTGGAAAAAAAGCAAAAAAAAAAAAGAAAAAAAACATAAAGGGAAAGTTAAAGTTAAATTCTCAACCAACTCAATATTAAAAAAAAAGCGACAAATATAATTTGAAAAAAACATGTGGAGAAACACTGTAGCAAAACAAAAACCACGTGAAGAAATATTGTAAGAATTTACAGTGTTTTAAAGATAAAAACTACAAAGCAAAATTATCAACTAGCTTAATATGAAAAGAAAAAAATTGACAAAGATCTTTTCGGAGAAAAAAAAATCATAAACAAAGAAAAAATCACGTAGGGAAACATTGTAGCAATCCATAATGTTTTAAAGAAAAAACTATAAAACTAAATTCTTAACTAGTTCAATATTAAAAAAAATTGACAAAGATAATTTTGAAAAAAACACAAAAAATATATATATAAAAAAAAGAAGACAATCTTGGAAAAAAAAAAAGAAAAAAAACATGTAAAATGAAAAAAATATGGGGAAAATGAAAAAAAATATGGGGAAAAATAAAAATAATAAAAAAAAAACATGAAGAAAGTTACATTACTTTTCCATGTATTTTAGAGTATTACTTAATGTTCTAGCATGCTTTTTTTCTTCTAAAAATGCTATTTTTATATATCTTTTAAAAAATTGAATATTAAAAAACTGTAACCTTTAAAATATATTTTTAAAATTTAATATAAATAAGTTATGACATATAAAATAGCGCAACTGTAATATGACAACATGAACTAATCAATAAAATAAAATAAAAAAGTTAAAGTTTTGCATTGTGAATGCTTTTGAGGCGAAACATGGTAGTAAGGTTGTTAAAATCGCGATTTTAACACGGCACGAAAAATACAAAACGAACTCAGATCGTAAAATCGTAAGGAATTTTAAAATACATTAACAAAAAATTCATGCTTTAAATAAAAATTCATACATAGTTCAAGCACCTTAAAATACATGTTTCAAATAAAAATTCATACATAGTTCAAGCATCTTAAAATACATGGTTCAAATAAAAAGTTATACATAGTTTAAATACCTTAAAATACATAATTTAAATATAAATACATATATAATTTAAGTAAATTTTCATTAATTAATAATTAATAAATTTAAAATAAACAATCTAATGATAAGTAATTTAATAACCAACTCAAATCAATACTGTAAAGCATTTCTACCTCAAGCACCTTTACCAACATCTGTAAAGCAAACCTGACCATTTGAGAAGCATCGGTGTCAAACTTCACTTCATCAAATATAGAGTTGATAGTGGCACTTTTACCAACACCCAGCAACACAACCATGAACCAACACCTGTAAAGCATTTGTATAACTTCACTTCATCGAATATAGAGTTGATGGTGGCACTTTTACCAACACATGTCTTTCCAAGAACCATAGTTGTACAAGAGAAATCGAGGGATTTTTGCCCAACAGCCTTAAGATGCTCTGCTATGGTATTGGCACGATCAAAACCAGCAACACGACCACCATTTTTACCTCGCAGCTGCTCAGTTTATCCCAGTTTATATAAAACCTGTGCAACAACAACATTATCGGGAGTCTGCCCAAGTCTATGTGCAAGCCGCAAAATTTTCACCCTGATCATCTGAAGTGTTTCACGCGTCTCATAAAACTCTTCTGATTCCCTGTTTGTAGGATCTTCAATTTGTTGGGATTGCGTATGAGAAACAGTTCTATTAGCACGAAGTTACGGGGTTGCCCTAGGTGCAGATTCCAGTAGTGGTGCAGCGCGTCCAAGGCCAGCTGGACGAGAAGGTGAGGGGGCTTCACTCAGAGACTTTGCAGATGAAGATGCAATCTCAGAGTTAATAATTTTTGTTAATTTTGTCAAACTCGGTCCGAGTTTACAAGTTTGATTGATTTTAACCGAGTTTGATTGAGTTTAATCGAGTTTACTGATTTTTGAATTTTTTACTCGATTTTATATGTTATATCTGAGTTAACTTGTAAAATCATACAAGGAGTCATCTCGCGAGTTTAACAACTTGCATGGTAGGGTATTCTTTTTTCAGTCAACAATGAAAATGACTCGTGACCACTCAATAGCAAGAATACAAAATTATCCTTCAGTTGAAGGTAGCGAATTCTTTTTCAAGATTAAATGATAGAGATATAGGGGTATGCCAGTAATTACACTAGATTAGTTTTCTCAGAGGGTATGTGTAATATTTTCGTCTCTCTCATCTCACAACACAGAACATGACATGAACGCGCAACACAGAACAGGTAATTGAGAGTTTTTTTTGTTATTTTTTTATATATAATTTTAAACCGTTTTAATATATTGATTTAAAAAATAATTTTTTAAAAATAAAAAAATATATTATTAATAAAAAATATATTAATATTGACGGTTTTTAATTTAAATATTATAGATTAAACTATTGCTATTACGTCATGAAATAAATAATATTTTATATAAAATATTTTATATTGTTCCATTAAATTATTTACAATTTCATTACATATAAAATACATCCGAAAAGGATTATAGTTTTCATAAATTTTTTAAGAGCGCAATAATATCAGGTAAAATATAATCAGGAATAAAATTAGGATTTGAATTAAATTCTATAATTCCATATCATCAAGTGATCTCCGTTTAATTTATGTAGTGTTATTAAATAATATTTAATACTAGTTTTTTTTTAATAAAACACAATTAAAAATTAAAAATAATTTTTTTATTTTTATCTTATCAGGTCGGATCTGATTTGTATTTTTAACTTTAAACCGAATCTAATTCGGTCAGAACAGTAAAAAATATCTTTACTGTTCACATGATCGGATCATGTGATTCTTCTCACGAGAGAAGCAGCAAAATTAGTGGATCCTGCAAGCATAAAACACTTTTTTTTCTTAACCAAACGGTAGTGCAATCGTAACGACATCACCAAACGCTCACGTAATATTTTTGCCCCACCCCCCTTTTCGTCTTTTTCCGTCATATTTAGCTCAGACTAGTTACATGACCCGCGCGATGCTGCGGGTTAATTATTTTTTATATTTTTTAAAAAACTAAGATCTAAAAGTGTTAGGTCTTTCTACAAAGTTATACCCAAGAGTCTTAGGTTTGGTTGCAACGCCTGACACAAGAGTAATATTTATAATATTAATAATAACATTAAACTTGCATGACCCAAATTTAAGTGGGTTTGGCTGCAATACCAGATCCAATAGCATTGGACGTGGGTCTGGCTGTAAGGTCGTGTCATAAAAGTGTAATAATTAAATAGATTAATTAAAAAGAAAAAAACAAAGAAAAAAACCAACAGGAAGAAAAAAACTAATTAAGAAAAAGAAAAAAAATATGAATTAACTGGGTTAACCCTTCAAACCAGGTTAACCCGTCAAACCTTAGATTCACGTTGTAAAAGTTTGATAACTAAATAGGAAAAACAATTAATGGGTTAACCCAGAATTAACCGGGCTAACTCGTTAAACCAGGTTAACCTGTCAAACCCGGAATCCGTGTCATAAAAGTTTGATAACTAAATAGAAAAAAAATTTAACATTAACAATTTAAATTAAACGAAAAAAATGAATAAAAAAGAAAAAAATACAAAAGTCATCAGCCTTTTCACTATGGACTGCATTGTGCAGTCCATAGTTAAAGGCATAAAAACAACAACAAAAAAAAAGAAAAAATAAAGGCATTAGCCGAGAGCTATATAGAAAACAAATTAATATTAATAAACTAAATTAATTAAATAAAATTAATTAACAAGAAAAAAAACCTCTAAGAAGTAAAAAAAAAACTAAATAGAAAGAAATTTAACATTAACAAACTAAACTAAACTAAAAAAATAATTATAAAGAAAAAAAAGCAAAAAAAAAAATTTCAGGTTAAATCGTCAAACCAGGTTAACCCGTTAAACCCGAGATCCGTGTCATGATGTCTGGTAACTAATAAAAAAAGTGAACGTTAACAAACTAAACTAAACGAAAAAAATTTATTTAAAAAGAAAAATAAAACAAAAAAAAATCTAGGTTAACTCGTCAAACCATGTTAACCCGTTAAACTCAGGATCTATGTCATGAAAGTCTGATAACTAAATAAAAAAATTAACATTAAAAAACTAAATTAAACAAAAAAAATTATGAAAATAAAAAAACAAAAAAAATTGACGGGTCAACCCAGAATTAACTAGGTTCACCCGTGAAACTAGGTTAACCCGTGAAACTCGGGATATGTGTCATGAAAGTCTAATAACTAAATAGAGAAAGAAATTTAATATTAACAAACTAAACTAAACAAAAAAAAATAATTAAAAAGAAAAAAAAGAAAAAAATTTTTTGGGTTAACTTGTCAAACCAGATTTACCCGTTAAACCCAGAAAACGTGTCATGAAAGTCTAATAACTAAATAAAAAAATTTAACATTAATAAACTAAATTAAACAAAAACATTTTGTTAAAAGAAAAAAAAAACAAAGAAAGAAGTAAAAAATTAATCCCAAAAGACATAAAAAAATAGCTAAAAACAATAAGACAACTTAAAAAAAAAAAACCTAAAACATCAGTGTTTTATTGTGGACTGCACTATGCAGTCCACAGTCAAACATTGACCTCTTTTAGTATATGTTAGAAGCTAAAAAAAAAATAAGACAACTTAAAAAAAAAACCCTAAAGCAATAGTGTTTTTATTGTAGACTGACTTACCCCTTTTGAGTGTGTTTGGTATTGCGGTAGCTGTTGTGGTTTGAAAAAAGTTGTTTTTATAAAAAGTACTTTTAGTTGAGGTTGGTTTGAAAAAATAGGTGTTTGGTTAAAACTGTGGTTGAAATTGAGGTTGAAGAAAAAATAGTTTAATGTGTTTGGTTAAGAATGCTTTTGAAATTAAGGTTATAAAATAATTTTAAAAAATATATATTAATATTGATGGTTTTAAATTTAAATATTGTAGAATTAATTACTCCTATTACATCATGAAATAAATAATACTTTATATAAAATATTTTTTATTATTCCATTAAACTATTTATAATTCCATTACGTACAAAATTCATCCGATAAGAACTACAGTTTTCATAATATTTTGAGTGTGTAATAAAATTAGATAAAATATTATCAGATATAAAATTGATATTATAGTGCAAGTGAATTTAATTCACCATATACTAGTTTTTCGGGAAAAAAAATATTGTTCACATCACAGTGCGAATAAATTTAATTCACTTTAAACTAGTTTTTTTTTTAAAAAAATATTAATAAAATTAACACTCTAAAAAAAAAAAAAGAAGGTGTGTGAACAGTGCATTTTACTCTTGAACAGTGCAAGAGAATTGCACAGTTCGTTATTTTTCAAGTGAACAGTGCAAATCTCTTGCACTGTTCATGCTAATTAAAATTAGCGTGAACAGTGTGCACAAAGCAGCAAAATGCTGCTTTTCTTTTCCTACGAGTGTGTTTGGTATTGCTGTTGCTGTTGTGGTTGTGATTTTAAAAAAGTTGTTTTATAAAAAGTAATTTTAGTTGAGGTTGGTTTGGAAAAATATATGTTTGGTTAAAACTGTGGTTAAAATTGAGGTTGAACAAAAAGTAGTTTAATCTGTTTGGTTAAAAAAAATGCTTTTCAAATTGAGGTTATAAAATAATTAAAAAATATTTTTAATTTAAATATTGTAGATTTAACTACTATTATTACATCATGAAATAAATAATATTGATATCAATTATTTTTTATTATTCCATTAAACTATATGCAATGTCATCACATACGAAATATATCCAATAATAACTATATTTTTCATGGTTTCTTAAGCACGCAACAACAAAAACTGCATTTTTTGTTACGTCATCAAGCGATCTCCTTCTAATTTTTTGAATAAAACACAATTAAAATAAAAATATAACCTAAATTTTTTTTAACTGGGTCGGACCCGGCAAGAACATAATTGGAATTGCGATCAAATTCCACAAATGCTACGTCATCATGCGATATCCTTCTAATTTATATAGTGTTATTAAATAATATTAAATACTAGTTTTTCGAGTAAAACTTAATTTGTTTAAAAATATTTTACAATTTCATTACGTACAAAATTCATTCGATAAAAACTACAATTTTCATGATTTTTTGAGCATGCAATAAAATTAGTTAAAATATTATCAGAAATAAAATTGAGATTACAGTACGAGTAAATTTAATTCATCTTAAACTAATTTTTTAAAAAAACAAAAAAAAATATTGTTCATGTTCATGTGAATAGTACGAGTAAAATCACTTAACTGCACTAGTTTTTCAAAAAAATAAAAACTAAACTTTTCCTGATTTTTCAAAAAAAACTGATTTAAATTTAAGTGTACAGTGCGAGTGAGCCATGCTCCAGCTTCCTGCCTTAGGAGAAGCAGCTAAATGCTGCGGTTTCATTTTAATTTGTAGTGGGTCCTACCAGTGAAAAACATTTTTTTTCCATTACCAAACGATACGTCTCGAACGTGAAAAGATACGGGATCCATACACAGTAAAATGTGTTTTTTATTTACTAGACGGGTGCCGACCGTGTTTTGTCCCCCAAACAGTTAAAGCACGTTTGGGAACGCGGCTGCGGCGGCGTTCCTAAAAAATTTGAATTTTTTTTTTTTTACTAAAATTTAATATGGTTTGTATGGTTTAGATCGTTTTGATGTGCTGATGTCAAAAATGATTTTTAAAAAATGAAAAAATATCATTGGCATGCATTTTGGCACAAAAAATTATTTGAAAAGCACCCGCAACCACACTGCCAAACATGCTCAAATATACTAACTACTGCTTGGGGGGATCCTCAGACCCCCCCCCCCGTCTCCCAGCCGAAGAGGACGCACTCTAGGTGTCATCTCTCATCTCACAACACAGAAGAGGACTTAAGGGTCGTTATCCTTTTGATTGCTTTAATTTGTTTTTGGGAGTTTGTTTGGATCTGTAACAGATCTGCCACACATGCTTGGTTATCTCTATGTTCCAGTCATTGACGGTCTTTGTTTATTTTTTTTTTATCGATTATCATGGCCTCAGAACTCCAGGTCGTCTTTTTTCTTCTTTCACATTTACTGCTCAGACTCGCACCCCAAAGGAGGACTTGTTCTAGATTTGTAATTATCATGGGGGTTATTGGCAAGATACATATGGCTATGTTTATCCTCTTAA
>Ga0307509_10008784_pt1 | contig 12776 bp, 14 predicted proteins | sample 10_EM_MG_FD_202245 | JGI IMG/M metagenome (GOLD analysis project Ga0307509, IMG submission 202245) | Populus trichocarpa ectomycorrhiza microbial communities from riparian zone in the Pacific Northwest, United States - 10_EM | ecosystem: Host-associated > Plants > Roots > Unclassified | place...
CCTCGTAACCCCGTATACGTCGCGGCCGTCCGTCCGACCGGATCCCGTTCGCAGGATATATGAGGGAAGACCTTTGGCGAGCTTATGCAAGTGGTTCGAGCCAAATCGGTCGACGTCGCATAAAGTACTGAGCACTAAAGACAAGAGTCACGAAGGTGGTCACTAAGTAACGGGACGTTTTTACGGACAATGGTTAGACAACACATTTTATACTCCACGCTCTCGCGATGAAAGTCGCAGAAGTGAATGGTGTTGTCGGATGAGGTAGTCTGAGCAATCAGGCATACCCACACTCACACACGTCAATAGTATCTTACGGATACTGACGGAACGATACGATAACGATATGACTATGGAGGGATAATGGCTATTGGAGCGATTATCGTGACAAGTCTATCTTATGCCTCGCAGATGTCGGCTGCAGAATATGTCTGCAATGCTGAGAGGTTCGATAACAAAGCTGGCCCCTTTGTTGGTTCGATCATGGAGACCATTCTGCGTATGCAAATGGAAAGAAAGACTCCATGCCGACGAAGATGGATCGTAACCAATGGACTGATGTGTGGGAGCACCATCAGCTAATTTCATGGTGTTGTGATTGGGAAGTCGAAGTGAGATAACAGAATTGTCAGGGTTAAATGGTGTTCGCACTCTTTGAACAAAGCTGGAGTTTATTAGCAGGTACTTAGTTAGTATGAGAACTAGATGTAGCCGCGACCACCCAGACGCGGCATATAAATATCGAGGTGCCTCCCGAGCTATTTGAACATTATCAAGCAACGGAGAAGAGATCTTATCAATATAAGTTTTTTATGCTAGAAAAATCTTTATCGCTTTACCTACTTCTATTTTTGAATCCTTGAGCCTTCCTAGACAAATCTCCGTCTACGATTAAGATTATCGGCCTGAGTTATCTCGCAAGACTTTGAGATAGGCTCCCGCCTAACACAGCTGCTCATAGGACAAACGTCTATTCCTAGCGGACATGCAAACGTAGGCAACCAGATCCTCGATCTGTGCTTGTGTAAGTACCGGGGGGCGACCCGATCGCTTTTTGGGAGTGGCCGGGCCAGCATAATTCCGCAAGCATGCATATCCGATTTGCCGAAGGAAAAATCCAGTGCTCTCCTGGATCTGCACATATTTCCAGCCAATAGACCGCAGCAGCTGACAGTCTCGCCTCTGATCTTGAGTCAAATGGGTAGTCTTCGGAGGGGGTAGAGGTGGGGCTGGTGGTGGAGTCGCTGGCGGTGGTGGGGTGGCTGACATCTTGACTATGGCCGATTGAGAGCAAGAATAAAGTTGCTTCTCTGAAGGTTAGCAACAGCTCGCAAATCATGAAGTGAGGATAATTCAACTTCACTGGTAGAAAAACACTTCATGAAAAAACTTTCACCTTTGCGAGCAGCCAAGCCACTACACCCGATTTGCTGCACTTGCCCCCCTGTCAGCAGCCGACCCCTGCTAGTAAAATCTACAAAACTTATACGCTGTACCTCCGTACGGTATCCTGCATGACCCCATCTTAAGATATCACTCGAATTTAGGCTCTCTGAATTGCGTACGTTAGTCTAGATTAGGGGTGAGCTATGGCTGTCATAGCACTCGCCTGGCCTTTGTGTGTAAATTTAATAGCACAGGGGCCCAGGCCCCGTGGGTGCTGTTGTGTATCTTATCATTATTGGAAGCCATTTGTTTTGTTGAAATTGTATTACACGAGTATTATAATATTATCTCCTCATGTGTTTCGTTGAGTACAAGTACAGTACTTACATAGCCTCCCAAATCAGCCACACCTCCTTCGGTCGCTAGTAACCAGGACCATAGTCAGCAGCCCGGGAGAGAAGGGCTTAGGGCAACGTGATCAATAAGCTAGGCCGCGAGGGGTGATTTGCCAGACTTCTATCGCTAGCTACAGAGACTCCTAGGGTCTCTGGAAACGTTGGCAGTGAGCTGCCTGCTAACCACTGAGTTTGAGGACCGGTCGACCATGCCGTATTTCTCTGGTTGTTTATGGCTAAATTTGTATAATATTCCATCTTCCCTATCTCTCTTGCTTTTTGGCATGCTGGGTAAGTAGTCCGGGGGGGTTGGTCGGGACATTGCCGATGTTAGTGGAGTTTGCAAATATGCTTTCAGCACTCCCGATGCTTGCTATGCATCTGCTTTCACAAGGCTGGGGCGCACGACTGATGCACGCTTATGACATGGTGCGGGAGCCTTTTTGCGGATTAAGTGCATTGCCATATTAACGGGAGAGGGTTATGAATTTGTGGAGAGAGCAAGTGGGATAATATCAAATGGTTCTCTGTTGTGATCGCGTCTGCGCATATCCCGCAGACCTTCCAGTTTCTCTCAGGCCCGAGGGAGATACCGCCAACCAACCAGCCACCAACCTCAATTAAGTGCAGCAGATCAAATATCTTCTCAAGTTTTAGAAGATTAAACCCTTCAAATGATGACCCTAAGAAACCTATGTATGATACTATCATACTTAATTGTCCCCAGCGCTTATTGGTCAAGCCACCAATGCCACTACGTCAACACCTACGCTGCCCATTGTGATCCCAAGACACAGCTTGCCCTGTAGAACATCCTGGGGAAGGCTGTTTTTTTGGTAAATACCCCGAGTGATATCCTGTGATACTCCTCCGGGGGGAGAGCTATGAGGAAGTCTGTGGTTTAGAGTTAGTGTTTGATTGGATAGAGATGTTACTGGCGCTTTGGTAATACCGGAGGGCTGTGTAGCCTGAGGCTCTTGACATGCTGTCCTGGGACCTTGAAGTCGCGGCATTTAGAGGGACTACTGAGTGATGCTGTGGGTGTGTTGGCCTGAAGAATATGTTTGTGGGTGTCTCGGATAAAACGATAGCCACTGGAAGCTCAAGTTTTGACTGTAATATATGATGTAGGTTCCCGAATTGGGTCCCTGAGCCCCATAGTACTCACTGACTCTGTTAGGTTAGCGGAATGGGGGGGGGGGATTGAGTCGGGGATGAAGTTTTTTATTCCCTGTTCGTCCCCCCCCTCACGCACTCACTACTGAATCTTGGAGAAAGGCTTTACGCAGTGTAACAGGCTTTGTTGATCTTACTTGCTGTTGGCATTGACTTCAGGGCTGGTGAAATAGGCTGTAAGGTAGCAGACATGTAAGGAGCCAGAGCGGAAACTGGTGGAAGTGGAGGCAGAGAGCTCGGGCGAATAGTGAGCACATTCTAGATTACTGGGTAGCATGATTGTGCTATGGGGGCAAAATTATCAAATGCTCTTTGAGGGTGAAAACATGGGAGGGTCGTTAGATCAGACTCTGCTCTTCTGTCTAATTTCGCACTGTTTCTGATCATGGGCTCTCTAGGGCATCCCGCCCTTATTAGGACATAACGCCTCTCTTCCAATTTCCTTCGCAGAAAAGGGAAGAAAAAAAAAGCTACTGACAGAAATCAGGTTGACAACATTGTTGAGTTTGTGATCTCACCTCACGAATTTAAACCTAGAGGAATCTTGGGCCGCCAAGAAAAGCAAGAACACCGTTCCCCACGATCCCCGGCCCCTGACACGAGCAAGCAGAAGGGGGAAATTTTCCTAAAAGATCCCAACGGGAGGCTCTTTGGGAAAATACCGCTGTTCATCCAGGGACGTTCTGGTGTATAAATTTACTAACCAACTGGGAACAGCGAGGATCAGGAAATAGTCAGCCTCAGCCAGAAATCCTAGAGAGGATCCCACTGGATCAGCCCTCCGCGGGACCCACCGCCTCTCTCACATTATCGTGCATTACGCCCGACACTACCGTTCCTCTTAATAGCCGCTTGGTGACAAGCCCTGTCAGACCCGGACCCCACGACCTTGACTCTGAACATTTTCTCTATCCTACAGAGCCTCCAAAGTTGGGAATGCTCACTCGTCCTTGATTACATCTCCCCACTACAACGCTCCTCGGAAAGCGACTATTTCGAGATGCCACCTACCACACATAGCTCCTCCCCTAGGAGGTCGCACCCAGACGAAGAAGACTCGATCGAGGATGATGGTGGGGAGGTACAATTGGTTTGTGCCCACTTTGTTTTTGGCTAATGTCTCTATATCCTAGGGGCCCAGGCGGATCCTCCTGATCTCGGGACTTTTTGGCGATAGTGTTAACGTGGAACAGGTTGCTGGTCGCACACCAAAGACTCCACCATCACTCCCACGCCCGGATCTCTTAGACCACAAGGTGGAGGAGCTACAATATTTACCCAATGACCTCTTAAGGTATTTCGCTCTTCTATTGACGGTTTGTTTGGTATTTGGTTGTTGATGGAGTCGGTAAGCAAAAAACGTGGAAGTTCGACCGCCATCCCGATTCCAGTTCCCGGAACCAAAGGCAGATCCAGTGCGTCGCTGCTAGTATGTTCACTCGAATCCCACTTATATCACAAGGCGCAACGTTTAATACTGGTGTAGGTGGGCACTTTGGGGCCTGTGAACACACTCAACAAGCCACAGCATTCACGCTCACCGATACAAAATAAGCGGAAACTGACACAGTCTGAGGCTTTGGTTGATCAACCATTTCGCCCCAAAAGGCAGAAGGAGGAAGATTCAATCGTGCTGAAAGATTTATCTAAGGCGAGAGGGAGCTCCGCCTCTACGATAAAAGGTACCTGTCGCCCTCTGCCCCGTGAAACCTGTGCCTAACAGACCTCTAGATAGTGATGCGAAGAAGTCAAAACATTTCTCTCAAACATCCAGGGATGATACGTCCGAACCTCTTCAAGGCAGTTTGCGGGCGGTAAGTGAGGAAATCTCGTTTAAGGACTTTGTAGACTCTGTACCTATGATGCCCATCCAGAAAGGTTCACGATTACACGATCGCAGCAGCCCTTGGGTTTCAGAAAGCAACGACCCGCAACATACTAGGTGGAAGGCCACGCCAAAGCGAACTCAACTTCGGCCGAAAAAGACTGTCTTCTCTCTTACCCGTTTTCAGCGGGGTTCGACTGTTGTGGAAAATACATGTTCTCATGATAATTGCAGAGGGCTGGTAATTGAAATGTCTAACATAAGGGGTTCAAAGGAATACAAAGTAATGCATGGGCCCGAGGAAGCAAAAGATTTAGCCTTCCGGGTTGATAAGATTCGGAAGATAAATGTAGGCCCGATTCCATGCGCGTTAAGCTCTCGCTCTCCTTTTCCTACTCATTTTAGGATACTAAATATGAATAGCTAGGTAACTTGAAGAAGTGTGCGATCGATCTGAGGAGGGAGCTGAGTGAGTATCTCACTAAGTCTTGCTGGGTATTGTCCTAACCTTCCGCAGGTTCCGAGTCGCAATCCCACATCATGTTCACATTCAGAAATGAGAGTGACAGCGAGGCTTTTGTGCAGGATGCGAAGTCGGAAGGTCTGACGGCTGACTCCAAAAATGACGCTTGGTGGGAGAGTCGAGTGAAGAGCCACAAGGATTGGATGCAGAGAGACAAAGAAACCTTAGGCCAGGAGCTGGCCATTGAGCCAGTGGTTGAGCGCAGCCAGCCAACGCATCGCGGAATTAGGAAAGGGTCAATCGAGAGGGGAGTTACGTCCGATCCATTTGAAGTTGTGATCTCGGCAGATTCAAAAAAACCACTTCAACAAACCAAGCGCCTCACAAGGAGAAGTGGTAATCTTGAAGTTTCTGAGAAAGTTGGGAGGTTCCAAGAAGTTGAGAAACCTGAGAAGGTTAAGCGCCGACGTGGAAGCCTTACAGATGAGGCCGCAAGGTATGAACTATGAACAACGGTCGCTTATATTCAGCTCTTCGTATCACGCTCTAACGCAAACCTTTAGGGAATCTCGGTCTCCCAAAGTCCGCAAGCTGGAGCTCCCTAAACCCAAATGGCTTTCCTCCCTTGTGTATCCCTTTGAAGGCCCCAAAAAACAAGTGGTGGAGTATGAAGATTTGGCTCGGCTTGGCGCTGAGGAATTCCTTAACGACAACCTCATCAATTTCTACTTAAGGTTGGCTTTTCCCTAATGTTCTCTTGAACTATTTGCTGAGAGTCAAAAAAGGTATATTGAGGTAGAGTTGCAAAAGAGAGACCCTGATTTGGCCAAGGAGACCTATTTTCTCAACACATTTTTCTATGAAATCCTCGCTAGAAAGGGTGGGAAAGGGTGAGTATGTTTCAAGTCCTAGTATTTTAAGGTGTTTACTGACAATCTGGAAAGCAAGAAAAACTTTGACAATGTGTTGAAATGGACCGCCAAAGTGGACTTGTTCAATATGAACTATATTGTCATACCTATCAATGAATCGTATGCTCTCACCAGGTTAAGAAAGTGAAGGAAATCCATACTGATTACTTAGTTCTCACTGGTACCTTGCTATAATTTGCAATCTCCAGAACTTAGAGCGCAAGATGCAAAACAATGCTCCCATGTCACCTGCCAGTGTCAAAACAATTGATTTGGAGTCTTCATCGGCAACACTGGCTGATGATCGAGATGATAAGGAGAGGGATCAGGGTGAGTTAGTTCACTTGTCTGATTCTGAGGAGATGGCAGCGCAGAAACTTCAAGCAAGTGCTCAAGCGAGTGTTGAAGATGACCCCAGGGACACAGGAGTAGTGGAATGTAGTCATGACCAGATGTCGCCCGACGAGGATGAATGGCCAAAAGAGGACTTGGATGAGCCTTTGGACCTTCACCAGGCTGTGATGGCGGAGAATGCGGTTGAACTTATTGCATCAAAGACTGCCAAAGGGAAAGCGAAAGTAGAACGCCCAAACAGGAGAAGTGTACCGGCTGATACGTAAGTTAAATTTGCAGCATTTTGTTTGGCCCGAACTACGCTGACCTGCAAAGGCCGGCCATCATTATCCTCGATTCTATGGGGTATGGTTCAAGTTCTCGGCCAACAACAATTAAAAATCTTAAGGACTACTTGGCTGCAGAGGCCCTTAATAAGAGAAATCTAGAGATTACAAGAGGTGATATCAATGCTACCTATGCAAAGGTCATTGCCTAGATTCGGCAAAGCCGGCTTCAGGCTAACGCGGGTGATTAGGCTCCCAACCAGAACAACTACTACGATTGTGGACCATATCTCCTTCATTACGTTGAGAGGTTCTTTGAGCAGCCCAAGGAATTCGTCGCCGCATTCCTAGCTAGGGAGGATGTGAAGCTAGATAAAGAGCTTTGGCGAAAAGATGATATCAAGGGGATGCGATCCAAGATCTTTGATGTAATTGTGGATTTGCGGGAACAATTCGAAAACTTTGAGCTTGCCAAAGCGAGAAGGGAGGTGAAAAGAAATGGCTTGAAGAAGGATGACAATGAACGGGGAGCGGCGCCCGCGGGTAAAGGCAAGGAGGCTGAGATCTCTGTTCGTGGGGAGGAGGACATAGCTGTGGAGATAGAGGATGGGGACTGCGTTATGGAAGGAGAAGCTTTACCAGATGGTCCGTCGAACGCATCAAACTTGTCATCACCAAAGTCGACCATGAGCACCTCGAGATCCCCTGTTTCAAGGCTCCAGAAGAGGGACGAGGATTCTTCAAGGACAAGGGAAGTTCTAGGTATTCGGAGCAAGCCTAGAGTTAGTGGAGTGGCTTGAATTGGACAAGGAGGTAAAATCGAGTGGATTAGGATGGAACAGGTCGTTTTCTATGCGGACGTTTTCCTTGGTTGTTACATGCGTTTCTCGGATATTTTTCTTTTCGCTAAACAAGTCATTGCATCGGTGGAGTTCCTTTGTTTGCTTTTCTTCTTCTTTTCTTTTTTTCTATTTTCCCATTTTTTCCTCCGACTTTTCTTTGCTTATTCCTTCGTCTTATTCGGCACCCTCAGATAAAAAGCATGTCTTACTCTCCGGCGTTCAGTTGAATGGGCTTATTTTTTTTCCTTTTCTCTCCCTTTTTCCCCAGATTTTTTTCCTTGGATCGCGCTCATATTCTAGCTATCCTTATCATTGATTTCTCTCGCTTTCTCCTTATTCTCTATTTTCATTTTGTTTTATGTACCGGCGGGTGTGGTGGTGGTTGTGCGTGTGTGTGCTTAGTGTGTATGTATCATAACCTTCTTCCCACCATCGTTATCATCATCATGCCCCGAAGTCTTTAATATCACACCGTGGGTAGGAATAAATGAAGGAAACCTAAGATTTCAAGGCATTTATCCGTCATACCGCACATACCGGTACGGTACTCTGTATACCGGCGTGATTTCTTTCCGAGTATGATATGATACAGCCGTATGCCAAAAGTTCTGGCACCCCCGCTGGTACCATGACAAAATCTTATAGCTGATGTACGGTATTATAGCCATTTTGTGTTACATTACCATCCTGGATGCAGGAACTTTTGGCACGCGGCCATACGATACCTGTACTCGTACGCGTACGGCACAGTGCGCGCTGCCGGCACGATACGGTAGTCAAATAATCCGGTGCCGGGCACTTGAAATTGCCCGAAAACTAGGATAGTTATAATTTCCGAAATTCCCGACTATGGATACAACTATATCTTTAGGGAGATATGACTTTATAGAAATTCTTAGAATGCACTCCCCTCCAGCCTGATATTCCCCCGATTTTTGATAAGAGCAATATTCGCGGAGGTGGCAAAAATTGGATTCACATCATACCATCGTACTCGAGTACCCGCACCATATGATCCTTTTGGAGGCTATTTTAGCCAAGCAGCTCGATTTTCTTTCATATTACTTGTATTATGTAAGCGAGATAAATTTCAGTTATCCCCCCTCAATCATTTCATACATACAGTACAGTAATATGATAGCAGAGGGGAGACACCTCTTGAAGAAAGTGTGATACTAGACTTGTTAGCTATTCGTCATGTTCGCCATGAAGAGTTAACGGAGTGCCATCGTGCTCTCCTCAATTGCGTAGGTATGGATCGTAGTGTGCATACGGAGGTACAGGGCATAAGTTTTGTAGGTTACACAGGGGGTGAGGGCAGCAAACTTCGCTTGTGGAACCTACAAAACTTATGCCCTGTACCTCCGTACATCCAACTTGATTCTCTCTTTCTTCTACACTCTCTCGTCATCGACAATATCAAGATAAATTAACCGATCTTCATTAGTCCAGCAGGGTAAACCAGGTGAACAGAGCACGATACCGGTACCGTATCGTAATTGCAGTATCAATATTAACCAGATCGGATGTAATGTCGTGTATCATACTCGAGTATAGTATTATAGCGAAAACCTCACCATTGATCAAGACTCGCTCGAACTGTAAGCCAGGGATGATACAGTATCGTTAGTTGATGTTAGCTTATGAGCTCGAGTACATACTACACTAGCAGCCCCCTCGACCTACGGTCAAGCATGGGATCTCTTTAAATTTAGTATGGGTAAGTGGCATATACTTGGAAATGGCAAGATCTTGGGATAATTTCGAACTTAGAATTGAGAGAAAGGTGTGATGGAATCAAATTTGTAGATAGTTATTACATATATGAGATACTGGTATGGAAGTACTTTTATTTATAAATCAAACAAATAGTAAGTGTGAGGAGAGAGAAAACAAGAATAATACTTGGGAAATCAGTAGTACTGTAAGTCAAACATCTATTAGATAAAGATAATAGTTAGCAAAAATGTCAAGTAGGAAATAGAAGATTGAAGGAAAACTTAGTGGACAAAGCTCAAAGTAGAAAATCAGGAGAGACAATATTGTCAGTGTGATTTGGGGTATTCTCTGAGGGCAGTAGTGTTAGTCTGTTAAGTGAGATGACTCTGGATAAAGCCACATAGAGCTGACCATAAGTGAAGGCAGAAGTGAGTAGATCTACTCCTACCTGCTCCAAAGACTATCCCTGAGACTTGTTGACTGTCATTGCGAAGCATAGCCGTATTGGAAACTGTATGGGCTGAAGGGTTAAAGGAAGGTCATCATTCGTGGTGGTAAGCTTGATTTGGGGAGTAGGCAGATCTTGCCATCCATGTTTCCACCCATAATGGCAACCTGTAAGCAGGTTTGTTGTATTCCCAATACCCTCATCCTCGTACCATTACAGAGGCCCTCTCGTGGACTCAGATTGCGTAAGAGGATAACTGGTACTCCAATCTTGAGTTTCAAACAAGAAGGTGGAATAGATGCCAAAGTAATACTCGGTAAGTATTCTACCGCAAAGGGCTCTGCCTCAGCAGCATCCTCAGGAATCTCAACATAGTTGACAGCTTCAAAGCGGTGCTCCTGACCAGGCATTCTGTCCACCAGCACATTATTGAAATGATTTACTGTCTCATTACAGAAGGCCAAAATAGCTCTTCCAATAAGTGACCTATGACTATTGACAGCATCATTCAATAATGCCTGTGGATAAAGCTGATCACAGAGTTGATCAATGGTAGAGACATGGTGAATATATCTTGGTAGTTGCAGCTGCCCATGTAGGTGAGGGTTGGATACCATGTCTTTGAGAAAGGTGAGAAAGACCTGATTAGCATCACTGGGAATGACACATATGCTTCTCCTGAGATAGAGGACTTTTGGCCTACTCCAGATAGTGGAATGGCGTATACAGGCAAGAATGGTTGTCTCCCTGGTACCACAACGAATAACTGGTAGGATCTGAGCAAAGTCACTACCAAGTACTACTGGAATCCCACCAAAGACCTGCTCGTCATCCATCTTGCAAACATCATTCAAGATTCTATTAACCGCCTCAAAGTAAGCCTTATGTTGCATGGGAACTTTATCTCAAATAATGGGTGAGGTCTTGCGAATCAACTCCCCAAGGTCAGAGTTAGGTGTGATATTGCAGACAGCATTGATATCATTTGAGAGTGGAATCTTGAACCTTGAGTGTGCAGTCCTACCTCCAGGTAGGAGCTGTGCTGCAATCCCTCAGGATGCAATACATAAGACAATCTTTCTCTGGGCTCGGAGAGGGCTGCACAAACAGTTGTAGAGAAAGGTCTTGCCAGTTCCTGCAGGACCATGCAGGAAGAAGAAACTCTGATATTGCTGTTGTAGTAGCTCTTGCTCATGGCTCTCCACTGCAGTCATAATTTTATGGAAACAGGCAACCTGTTCCTCATTCAACTGCTCCATCATACGGTCTGCCAACTCTCTCTGCTGGCCCACATCATACCCCATCTCCTCACCAACTAATGTATTCCTTACCGTTGGTCTATCCATATTCCTCCAATCCAACCTAGGCTCTGGTAGACCAAACTCTGCCAAGGATTTAACATACTCATTTAGTAGTTGTTGAATATGGTAAAGTCTATAGTCAAGTGAGAGTTTGGCCTTCATACCCTTCCCATCAGCTGGTGCTACAAGCCAACTACTACAAAGTAGGTGAGAGAGGTCATCACAAAAGCTGGTACCAAACTGCTGCCATATCTGGAGTGGATTTGTAATAGTTGTATGTTGTAGGGCCAGTGCAAAGAGATTACGTAATGAATGTCCAGTCATAAACTCCTTACCATTAGTAAACATGGCAACCCACTCCCCATCATCCTCCAATAGGTGTAAAGTGATGCATACTTTCTTGCAGGAGTTATGGACAAATCCATCAACTGTCCTCAAGTCTTCAAAGCTGGTAGCACCTCTTACCACAGTGAGGAGCAAGCACAAGTAGTAGTGTACACCCATAACGGGGCTGGCCAAATACATGCGACCAATTGACCTCCCCTAACTCCTTGGCTTCCATCCTTGCTTGCGTATATATACATAGTGTACTGGAAATCCATAGTATAAGTACTGTCTTCTATCTGCCTTTTCCAAATTGTATTTGAAGTAGGCCAGTAGCGTTGAAGAAGAGTTATCCAATCGAGGACATAGGATAACTTGATTGTCCTGGTCCGAGAAGTAGATTGGCTGTTCATTTGGAAGATGGAGGAGACGATGCATATCTGGTGGTTTCTCTTCATCGGTGGAGAATTCAAACAATCTCCAAACAGCTTCCATTGGACCAATATACCTACCATGAAGGTAACAGTTTATCTAATCATGTTTATCGTCCAGGATGACTGCATCAGCAAAAAAACTGCCCTGCGCCCTGTTGCATCCTGTTCGCCCTGTTCCCCGGACGTTCCAGGCGCTTATAACGTAAACTCCAGTTCTGGGTGCTTCCGCCCGGGCTCGTTTTCGTCCGGGCGCTACCTTTTTCCGTCCGGACGCACCGGGTGCACCCTGGCGCAGTTTGCCTAGCAACCATACCCCCAGCGCAAAACCCCTCCCCCCTGCAGCTCCGGAAGCACCCGTTCGCCTGCCACCTCCCCCAGAAGCCTTTCGACCGCGAATTCTCTCCTCCCAGACGCGCCCAGTTCCTTCCCATGATACTCCCCTCTCTCTGAACCTCTCCCAAACGCTCCCGTACTCCCCCCTTTTCCTCCCTTATCCAGCGGACGTTTTCCTACCACCCTCCCCATCCTTCCCGTCCGCTGGATGCCAGTTGCGTATTCTCCAGCATCCGCCGGACGTTCTCCTACTCCGCTTTTTTTCGCCCTCTGCCCTCCATACTCTTCTCGTTCGCCGAACGTTATCCCTCCACCGGATGTTATACCGACCGCCTGACATCTTTCCCTACCCTGTGAGCCATTGCCTGCCAGACCTCTTAGTATTCATCCACCCGACTCATTACTATGACTTTCTTGCCTATAACCGCCCGCCCGCCATGCGGCCTCTACACTACTGGTATCACAATTTAGTCTCTTCTGAACTCTTGATATCTATCATTTATTTCGCTTTCATATGCATACATGATTACAGACTATTGATAAAACGGTTCCCTCTATCCTCTAGGTCTGGCGGGTTCTTCGGTGTGGCGTGGCGCGTC
>Ga0307509_10008786_pt1 | contig 12776 bp, 20 predicted proteins | sample 10_EM_MG_FD_202245 | JGI IMG/M metagenome (GOLD analysis project Ga0307509, IMG submission 202245) | Populus trichocarpa ectomycorrhiza microbial communities from riparian zone in the Pacific Northwest, United States - 10_EM | ecosystem: Host-associated > Plants > Roots > Unclassified | place...
AAGTGAGTCTGCCATAACCCGTCTTTTGTTCCAGATCTTGACCACCCCCCAGCTCTTCATGTGCAACAAGGACTCTATTGGTTCCCTCACCTCCACCGCCTCGTATCTCCTCAGCATACCCTCCCGCCTTACTACTTCTTATCGATTCCTTAACACTATCACTAATTCAAGGAGCAACATCAGCGCCCATTATGATATAAGCAACGCGATGTTCCAGGGTTAGTGAAACTATGTCCTGTTTCCTCCGCGACTGACCGACCACGCCCCACCCTTACACCAGGATTCCTATCCGGAGACCTCACCTACTCATGTGCGATTTTCTCCGAACTGGATGCCGACCTCGTGACCCCAGACGTGAAGTTTGAAAGTGATTTCTGGTCAACGGCAGGAAGAACTTACGATCCCATCCCTCACTTTGACGACCCAAATTTTTCTATCCCCTCCCCTACCACCACCTCCCCCCCCGAGTACATCTTCGACGACTTGAACACGGCCCAGATGCGTAAAGTCCGACACATCATCTCCAAGGCACAAATTAAGCCTGGTCACCGCGTCTTGGAGATCGGCTCTGGCTGGGGCACCATGGCGATCACCATCGTTCGAACTATCCCTGGTACTCAGGTCGACTCACTTACTCTTTCCATTTCCCAGCGGGAGCTCGCCATGGAACGCATTAAGAAGGAAGGTCTCGAAGACAAGATTCGCATCCACCTTATGGACTACAGGTCGATGCCTGAGTCCTGGAAGGGCTCCTTCGACCGCCTCGTCAGCATCGAGATGATGGAAGCCGTCGGTCGCGAGTATATGGATACCTTCTGGGAACGGATGGACTGGGCGTTGAAGCCCAAGGATTCTGTTGGGGTCGTCCAGTGTATCACTCTGCCTGAAGCTCGTACGTTGCCCTCCTTCCCCCGCGAAGTCCTATTTCGCCCTCGCTTACCCACGTCGTTTTCAGGGTTCAGTGCGTACTGTAATAATATCGATTTTATCCAGAAATGGGTCCGTGTTTTTTTTTGTTTCCCGCTCCATCATTACGTCTTACTGACCACTTCCATTCCCCGGTCACTTCCCCATGCACTCGGCATATTCCCATTAGAGTGAGTTCTGTCCACCCTCTCTCCCAGCCATTGGGTGCTAACACGACCGCGGGTAGTTTTTCCCGGCTGTTTCATCCCTTCGCTAGCCTTCATCGTCAATTCGATGAACATTGGCGCCGGCTCTCGCCTCACAATTGATTCGATTTCCAACATCGGCCCCCACTACGCTCGCACCCTCCGGGAGTGGAAGAATAGCTTTTTGGAAAAGTTCGAGTCCGTTATCGAGCCCGCTCTGAAAGAAGAGTATCCAGAGATCATGGCCGGGGAGAGCGGACGTTACGAGATCGAAGTGTTTAAGCGCAAGTGGATCTGTGAGTAACCGCCCGGTCCGTGACCACGAGCATAGCGGAGGCTAACCTATCCTGATAGATTATTAGTACGCGCCGCTCACTTGATAAATTTCCGGCTACGGGATTGACAGCCCGGTTTTCTTTCCTTGACAGCTGCTATTGTGAAGCCGGGTTCTCTCTCCGTTCCTTAGGAGGTTCGTAAGCCGTCCACTCTCCCCCTCTAGTCGTGGCTGAACCTAATCTTGCCTTTAACAGATCATATCATCACCTTTACCCGCGATGGATCCGAAGACTACGGTTGTAATGTGTATGAGTAGGCCCAAGTCGTCTTTATTTTCCGTAGTTCCCGTCCTCCCTAGTCATCTACCGGACACTTCTTGCTCCGTAATGCCCTCACAGAACTCGACCAAGCAGGTTTATCTCGTCACTCCTACCCTTCTTTTTTGTTTCCACTCTCCCATTCCGATTTATGTTGTACTTCCACCGTGTTGTCGCGAATCTATCGCGTCGTCTGTACCGGTACCCCTTGTATTAGCTCCCTATGGCTACAATAATGACCATCCGCCACCTTTATCTGATCGGCCCGTTCTCTCTCAATCGTAGTTCCAACAGTAGCCACCCACACCATTATCATCTAGTTTACCTATTCTCTTTCGACTGCAGGTCCCACACTATCCACCATCTCGTCATCTCCCAAGGTTCTAGCCATCCTTTCACGTAGCACACTCTCTAGATCACGGATCATCGTAGACGCCTGGACGAGATCAGACAAAGGTAACTGTGATGCGCCATCCCTCACGGCCGCCAGGGCATTCTCCAGCATCAGCACAGTCTCTGATGAGCGGTGAGTCCGAAGCGCCCGATCACTCTCATTAGCGGTGGTGGCGTCACCAATACCGGCACCGCCGCCGCCGCTAGCTGGATACGAATGTTTGGAAACATTTGAGGGGGGTTCGGGACCGATTTGGGCTGGTCGCAGTAACGTATTACCGGGGCCTTGATCCAGCGGTGGTACGCGAGGGCGGAGAAAGATAACGATAGCGGGATAGGTGGACGGGTAGAATGGTCGGTGTCAGCAGGACAATTCAGGAAACCGATTAAGAGGGGGGGAATGGAGCGGAAAACTATCGCCAGGGAAAAACAGGAATGGTGTAGAAATGGGGGGGATGCATGGACACGCTCCCGGGAGAGGTGTCTGGGTTCAACAAGAGTGGTAATCGCGCTCACCACGAATAGCATGGGATGAATCCGCGGAGACGGCTCGGGTCTCGGCGTCCTCATCGTCCCTAGCACTTTGACCAAACCCGATAGACCTGTCATCCTTCAATCCCGAACCCGACCCTGAATCTAGGTGTGAGCGGTCGCCTTCGTTTCCTTTGACAGGAGCAGGGACCAGAATGTCAACTCTTGGACTAAGGGCGGCGCGTCCGCCCAACCGCCGTCGACGGCCATCCATTTTCGGCGGTTCTGGCGCATGAACAGAACAAAGGGGCGACCCCAGATCAAAACATGAGTAAAACGCCAACACCGGACCAAATGGAAGAAAAAGCCAAGTAAACACGTAAACACCGCACGTGTATGTGGTGTGGGGCCATTGCATAATCCAAAGTCCTCCTGAGCAAGGCGAACTCACCAGTTTCTGAACCAGAACCACCGGTCCTATGATCCTCCCTCCTAGCAGAATTCCCACCTTTACCGGAACTTTCCTCGCCACAATCATATGGATCGCACGGGTCGACCTTACCGGCATCGGCTGGAATACGGTCCGGGAGATCGTCGCGAGCTGTCATCCCACCATCTCGTGAAGGTCTCACCGGAACCTAACGCATCTTTAGCCCGAATCTAAACCTCAGCCTTGGAAAGTGGGTTCGCTACGAACCTCCCTCAAGTTCGTCCCAGAACCTGTTCCTATCATTCCTATCACCGGTCCCAACCTTGAACGCGCCACCTTTCCCCTGTTTTTCCCCGTTTTCTCGCTAGTGGTAGTAACCGCCGCCCTCGTGGATGACCTGTCAGCATCATTCTGGTTTCTCTGCAGGGGGAGACAACTTTGGTCAATTTGTCGCCTCCCCACATGTTGAGATCCCACAGATGACACTCTCGCCTCGTGTAGCATGCCCAAGCGAGGATGGGTCAGTTTCTGCCGCTTGGTCAATCGTTTCGCATCTCGATCTGAGATCACCGGTGGAATGTACGCGTGAGTTCAAGTTGTAAAGCACGACATCGCGCGCCTCCGGAACAACAGCAGGATGCATTATACCCGAACGCGTTCGTTCGGAAAACGCGCACGGAACAGCAACACGGATGATATCCGCCAGGTATAACGCGTGTAGTCACAGAAAATGACGCAGAGACCTAGGCCGAGACGGGAAACTTTTTCCCTTACCTGCTGCACGTGTGTTACGAGATGTAGGCGACGACGGTGGGGTCGGAGTCGAAGAAGATGAAGGTCCCGCGGAGGACTCCCGGACGTCTCCCAGTACACGTGGCTTTCCGCGTCTGATCCGTACTGGGGGTGTGGGAGTCGTGGGACTACTACTCCTGAGGACTTCCGTTATTCTTTCCTTGAACAACGGGGAGATTTCTCCCCGGAAGAAGGGCGAGGGTGGGCCGGTCCTGGTAGTAGACGGCTGATGTAGAGTAACAATTGTAAGTATTTCTTAAGCCCGAGAGCCGGAGGATACCTACCGTAGTCGTTTGAGAAGACCCAAACGTGACCCCCGTAGGTGGGTCCCCACCAAAAACCTCATGAAACGCCTTGAGACACCCTCTAATCTCCGAAGGGTACCTCTGAGCATCCCCGGAAGAAAAAGTAACATTCGAGCCTTTGTATGCGTCGTCCCAGAACCGCTTGAACGCCATTGGCCCACGCGCGGGTGGTGGTATTCGCGCAAACGTAGAGGCTAAGAACGGAGCGAGGAGGTGGAGGGCTGGGAGATCTGGTGGGGACTTTTGAAGAACATCTAGCACGGTCTCGTAAAAAGGTATAATCTGTATGAGATGTCAGAACCGTGACCTTGAGGTTAGGTCTGCCTGGAATCTCACAGCTTCATTATACTCCATATCTGATAGCGCTTCGTTCGCATCCTTGATCCAAAGGCATAACGCGTCGTTCATTGACAGGACCACGGGCGAACAACAAAACATCGGCGAAGTAGTCACGATCCTCTCTATTAGGAGGAATATCTTCTGCACGACCTCCTTGCGTGCAGTGTCCATGGATTCTTCTGCTGGGTATACCTTAATTAACCAGTCATTTGCCAGCGCAAACGGTTCCGACGGGAACGGTCCTGCCTCATTCAATTCTACGCAAGAGACGACAGCGTGAATTAGGTGGCCGTCAAGACCGGACGCGGTTCTGGTTATCCACCGTCAGCCACGAGAATTTGGGAGTGGTCGGAGACATACAGTGTGCCTGCCATCTCCCCCGCGACTCTCCTAAGAACTTCCACTCGCGGGGCGCCCTGTGGCCCTGCGGATTTGAGAATTGAAGAGAGCAAGGCGTCCCACATTCCTACGTCTCGGGGGGAAATCTCCCATTCCCTACGCAAAGGTGAATCTGCTTCCGGACGACGAGTATCCAGGTTCTCACCTTCGCACAACCGTGAGGAGTTGTACCCCGGTTTCCCAGCTGACATCGGCGGCAGCGTGTTGCCAAGATTCAGCGATCATTCGCCAGATTGCCTGTCTCACATTCGTTCCAACCGGTGCTAGCTTGGAATCATCGCTGTCATTGGACGACGACGGAGGACGCAAGATGATGGCGACAGCGTGGGTAAAACACACAGGGACGAGATCCGAACACAACCCCCACCACGCGTCTCTGAGCTTCTCGTCCACAGAAAGCGGGTATTCCTTGGCCAAAACGGCATCAAGAACCCGTTCCGCTATGCTCGAAAGACAAGAACTCGCAAGGACATTCTTCACGACGCCCCAGAGCTTCGAAACGAGTGTAAATCCAACAGCCGGACCCGCTTGACTCCGCTTAACCGGGGATGATGCAGAACCGGGTTTCACTGGACTCGAATCGGTTGGGCCGGGGTTACTTGTGGGTGGGTTCGAGGAAGGCAGAAAGTTGACGAGGACGGCTGCGACCTTCATCGTAAGCGAAGGTGAGGTGGCCAAGTGGCCAAGACCTTGTGTCAGCTGTGTCCGGCTGAGCAGCAACGCTTGCCACATCTGTGTGAAATCACCCTACGAAGAACGAGTCAGAAACGAAATCGAAAGACCTTCTCTCGAAGGAAACGGGCGTACCGGGAGATTCATTTTCCTCTCAGGTCCCAGTCGCGATACCAGCCCAACCCACATCCCGAGTATCTCGTCCCAATACTGCGAAACCTCGTTCTCTGAGAGCCGCGACACGATCCCAACATCAACTTCACTGATCTGGTTCACAAGAGCCAAAAGGTTCGCCTGGGGTGACGAAAGGATCGAGTTGTCGAATAGTTGAGGAGCCAGGAACGCGTTGTACCAATCCTTCGTGATAATCATGGAAGCATCCGGACCTTCGACTGGTGTAGAAGCCCCAATCCCACTCAACATCCGAACGAGAATCCTCCTCCCGAGTTCCCTCACGTGCCGATCCGGATGTTTTAACATATCCTTCATGATCCCCAACGCGTTCCCAACATCCTCAGCGTTATCCATCTCCCGCTCCTTCAAAGCCTCGTTCGAATTCCTCGTGCTGTCAACCGAAGTGTTCCCCTGGTCAGGCGTCCACAAAAGGGTCGCGACGAGCGCAACCCCGATATCGCTCCTCAGGTCCTGCCTGGAAAAACTGTAGACAGATTTCAAATCCACAGCCTTCTCCAGCGGTTGACCTTCACCGGTCCTGGCTAGCCGATCGGCCTCCAGCAACCGAGCAAACGCCCACACGATGCACTTCCAAATGACCGGATGAAGCTCCTGAACGCCTTTCCCCCGTTTCCACGCGCTGACTTTGGATAAGACTGGGATAACCAATTTCAGGCAGCGCGAGTGTAAGAAGAAGGACGCGTCGGAGAGGACAATGAGTGAGGATATGACGACCAATGCCCACGAGGGCGTGTTAGAGCCTTGGCCCGTTTCGAAATCGACATTGTCCAGTGCGTCATGAATACGTTGGGCTAAGGGGCCAAGTTTCGCGGCGGGGTCGTTTGGAATCTTTGGAGTTCTCGTAGTGTTTGCGTTGATGAATGCCACGATCTCCTTTGACTGAAATCTGCGGACGGGGGTAGGGGTGTTGCCACTAACTGTGCCTTGCGCCAAGGCGCAAAGAACCTGGGAAGCGGCACCCCGGACATCCGAGGTACTGTCGTTTATAAGGTGTTGTAAAATCAAGGGGAGAAATTCCTCGAACGCCGGAACGAAACTTTCTGGGTGCTGGGTAAGGAACTTTGTGGTGACCTAGTGGACGGTTCTCGTAAATAAATAAATAAAACAGGATGTATGCGCCCTCGATTCGATGCTCACCTTTAAACATACAATCTTAATATCGCGATTCGGGGTCTTTTCTGCACATTTCATCAGGGACCTGAGAATTTCCTGGGCTTTGGGTGCTATCACCTCCTGGGGGAGAAACTGGAGATGAAGGGTCTGGAGACAGAGGAACCTGATCTTGGACGCGCTAAGAGAGGGCAATTTTGTCGCGAATGCGACCTTGAGCGTATCTCCTAGTAGCAGCGAAAGCTGTTCCACTACGAAGGGGGGGTCGGGTCATTCATTGACCGTAAGCCGAGTGAAGCGAATATGAACGTACAGGAAAATATTCGCTGGAAGGGCCCTCCGTGGAATACAACCTCGAGGAATCGCAGAGCACCAATGCACACCAGGGAACGGTCTTTTCCCCTTTTCTCTTCGTGCATCGTCAATTTCCTCTCCACGAAGGATGCCCCAGAAGGGGTATTCGACGGAGGCATCGAGCCAGACGCAACAGAAGCGGCATTCCGCGGCTGAACTTCAAGAAAAGGATCCACGAACGCAAGCCGAATGTCTCTCTGCAAAGCCGCACACACGATCGTCGCTTGGGCCCTGACGTGTTCGAGTGCAGCGAAAACGCGGCCGACCTGGGAAACGTTCTTTGTTGTAGCAATCCCGCGACGAGCTTTCGTCGACAGAGCACAGTACGCCTCGGCGATGTCATGGGGGGAGAAGAGACGTGGCGCCTTGACGGAGTCGCAGAGGATATCAACCGGAACGGCGAAGTATTGTGGGTCGTCTAGTGGGTCGACCGCCTTCTTCACCGGTCCGCCTGATGAGGTAACGGGTATTCGAATAGAGGGGGGTAGGCGTGGTTTCGTATTCACGTCCAGTTTGGGCATGAGGAAAGGAGGTAACGGTTGGAGGTGTTCCTGGTGAGACTGGAACTGGAGATCTGCGCGAGCGAGTCTCGAGGAACCCTCCACAAATTGCGTGCTGGTATCCAGTTGTGGGACCCGAATCATCGCCGTCGCGTATAGGGGTAGGTTTCGTCGGAGGTTGTGCTTAGCGATGACAAGCAAGACAGATCCGGGATGTTGTTCCGTCGCGGTTGCGGGTATTGACGCGATCTACACGTGACCTGACGCGGTCTTCATTTCCGGGCGTAGCATACAACAGTTCACAGAGCCTCCTGATAACTGGGTAATCCGTCTCCTCCACCACCCGAGGAACCCGCAAAGTTTCCAACATGTCCTTCAACCCTCCAAGCCCAATCGTTCCCTTCCTTCCACCTAAACACGTCACTCCCAAAATTCACCTCAAACTCACAATGCCCCTCCACCCCAACCGCAGCATACACGTCGTACTTCTCTCGAGGAATATAAACCCCGCTGAACGCGTTCGGAAGCCTCACGCCATTGTACGTGAAAAACACGCTACTCGACGCGAACTCGTATCCGAACCCGACAGAGTCGTCGGACGAGATCCGCTTGAGCAATCCGTGAGTTTCGTAGTCTCGGCCACCATCTGGGTCTTCGTAGAATTTCCTAAGGTCGTCGAGGTGAAGTCCGGCGCTGAGGCGGTTCCATCCTGGGAGCCTCCAGTCGGGGTACGGAAGACATGCAGAGCCTATCGTGAACTACGTTAGTAAGACTGATATCACGAGGCTGAGGATGGGTTACCGATAGCGATGAACCCAGTCATCTCCCTAACCACGACCTCGTAGTAGACCCCCTGTTTCCCCTTGATATCGTACAGACCCGCCATGATGGGCAAGTTGCTGAAGAGACAAACATCCTCACACTTCCCATCGGTAACCACCTTGGTCACCCCCGCCCCGCCCTTATTAATCCCAGACACAACGTAGCCTTTGAACCTCGAGGAGGAGGGAAGTGTCATCTCCCACGGTCTGCATCCTTCCTGAGACAACCTCTCAACTATATCCGACGAGAGGAGTTTCGGCCGTTCGACGGGAACACGGGCGCAGAACAGTGCCGCTTCCTTGTATTCGTCGACAGTGGCCTCATTGTATTTCCCGTAGGCATTGGACTGTTCGGCAGCTGGGGTCCATTGAGGTGGACGCCTGGGAGGGTGGTGATACTTGTTGTCTTTGCTTTTGTCGAGGAGTTTATCGAGGAAGCGATCCATGGTGGGGATAGCGATGGGTGGGGTCGAAGGGAGAGGTTATGCGGATTTAGGGTTGCACTGCATTGCGATGAAGCTGTTCGTCGTTCCACGACTTCCAGTGGGTATCGGCGGTGCTAGTCCAGGTAAAAGGGGATACCCAGAGCATGGGTCACATGAAGTCCACTTTAACTTTGACCTTGATCTCCGTCCTTTTCGATTGGAACCGGATGGCAACCCTGTTCTGCCCCTCATGCTCCAACCTCCTCATCATCTCAGCCGAAACCGGGTTCAACAAATGGGCGTGCAACACCTGTCCCTACGAATTCCCAATCACGAAACAAATGACGTCCCGCACCCGCCTCGAACGTAAACAGGTGGACGACGTTCTAGGCGGAGAAGAAATGTGGAAACACGCCGATTCTATCGCCGGTAAGAATCCAGCCAATCCTTTCTTCCCTGCCTGCCATGGTCCACGACCCCTCGGTTGGATCTCTTCCGCGGTCGTGATCCCAGTTTTACCCCGCATTTACTAATGATTTACGCATACACACACGCCGCCCTCAGTCACTTGTGAAAAGTGTGAACATGCCAGAGCGTACTTCTACCAGCTCCAAATCAGGTCCGCTGACGAGCCCATGACAACATGTAAGCTTCTTTTCTCTCCGCGATCCCCCCCTTTTTCACCTTGGAACGTTGTCACTAATCCGCCCGTTCGCATCCAGTCTATCGGTACGTCCGCTTCCGCCGCGCGTGGCGCACACGTTTGTGACTTGCTCAAAAATTTCTACCTCCAGCTGCGCTGGTTGCGCTTATCAATGGAGAGAAAACTGAGATCACGAACCGGTCTGTTCATACGGTATTATATCTCGTGTATCTATAGACTCTGACATGTAATAGTGATGCCACGCCTGGGATATGCTGAACGGAAGGCGTGAGAGCAAGATGTTCTATGAGTCTGTATCGCCCAAGGAACAACGTACGCCCTGCGAGTGAGTTCTGCGCCGATCATAGCAAGGGTGGCACCGAGGCACACCCCAACTCTGTTCCATCCTAAGTCTCCAAGCCCGTCGTCGCCGAACCCATAACCGAGCCGAAGGAGGGTGCACTGGAGAGTCAAGTCAAGGCACCAGACAGGTCGTCCCTGCAGCTCTTCCATGACTGCCTCGTCTGAGCCTCACCGTTTTGCCCACCAGGTAGGGCCAGCGCAAACGTCATTGACAAGGCTCGTGATGGAGAAGATGGCGAGCAATTTGCCTCGCTGATCGACTGTGAGAAGTGGGTTGACCCGATCCACTGGGAAAGCACGAACTACAGGCTACCGTCCCCTCCGCCTCTCCTCTCGGTAAACCACGGACGCTTGGCCAAGGTATGTCTCTCCGACAACCAGGGGTTGGGTTATCCTGTGCGTTCTCACAATGGTTACTGGTGCGCACGCTCTCGTCACCTTGCACTGAAATGGCTCACCCGAAATCTCGCCCATCCCGTAGCGAGTCGAAACAGTCACCCCGTCCCAGCTGTGTTTCGGCTCCAAGCAGACCTTTACGAACGTCCAGGTAATCCGCCTCCCCTGTCCTAGATCTGGGAATGGTTGGCTGACGTGGTGGCGGCGGTTTTGGAGAGTCGTCACCAACTCCTAATTCCGACCGCTGTCGTTTGAGCCGGCATTTAACATTCCCCTCTTGTATGTCCCCTGCCCCCCGCCGTGACCACATCGCGCTGACGTACTGTCCGCTTTCTAGCATGAGATATGGTTTGGACCTGAATCAAAAAACGCGTGAATTCCTTCCATTCGCGGCAAAACCGAGGCGACTACGGGGCAACCCTGTACTCATGTTCGACCAACGAGAGCGGCTGCTGTTGCGGAACAACGACGAAACTCATAGACAAAGGAGTGCGGTTCGGACACATCCCAAGAGTGATCGCCGAGGTGCTTCACCTCTTCTCATTCAATAGACGAATCAGCTCCAGCGTTCTGTCAACATATATCGTTACAATTCGAGTTGTCACAATCAAACATCCGCAGAGATGGAGATGGGAAAGTACACAATCCTACTGTCGGTCCGTCCTAGGTCTCAGCACATGACCTGCCTTGGATGGCGGGTCGGCACGAGCCCTTTTCCCCAACACGACGTCCTCCTGACGGTGGACGGATCTTTGGCGGGCGTCGGCTGCCCCCCTCTCCATCTCTCGTGTCTTGTCATCCACCAGCCAAGTGTGACTACGCCAAACCGCTCCATGAATACCCTCACCATTCAACGTCCGGGGACACCCTCCATTTAAGTTTACCCGGTGTTGGAGAGGTTCCGGCGTTCAACCGAAGAAAAGCGTGAGCACTAGGGTAATGTGAGAAACGTGTTGAGTTTCTCACTCACAGTTACTAACATATGCGCAGCCAGCGCAGTTACTAACCGCGATTCTAACCTGTTACTAACTACAGAGCGCTTATGTATTACGAACCGTAGGGTTCGACCGTGAATACTCCAGATTCCGATCGCCATCCGTGGGTGTCTCACCATCCACCTCCCCCATGATATCGGGCTGTTTACATGTCTCGCAACTGTTCAAGAAACCATCAAGTTCCTTCTTGGAGAGCATCCCCCGGAGGAGCATCACATCTAACTCACCACAGCTCACCGACCCTGATGCTTAGATCAAGGATGCTGGGGTTTCATTTTCCACAGCGAAGGCGCTACGTGGCAGGGTGGAGATACTCCCCAAGGTTCCAGAATTGAAAGTCAAGAAGATCAGTATCACGGGTTATGCAACCCGTGAGCTGATGTTCTTGTTTTACCGTGACGTCCTCGAATGTGTCGAATACCTTCTCGGGAACCCACTATTCTCGGATCACATAGACCTTTGTCCCATCCGGCTCTATCGGGATGCCGAGAAGACAATCCGAATCTACACAGAATGGGTGACCGGCAATGCTGCCTGAGATAGGCAGGTCTGTATGTTTTTTCATCCTTCTCACCAGGCGGTCCTGACAAAGACCACAATCAACCCTCACTGGGTCCAGGATAGAATAAGTTTGGTTGGGTCATCGTGAAAAATATTCAGAATGATCCCGCAATTGTTCATGTAGATAACTTGTCATATTATTCAGAATACACTCAAAAGTACATAGGATCTGGGGAAATTACTTTGAGCAGGTTTCAGGATCCATGACCTAGAGACAATACAACACCACTTGAGTGTGTTTGGGTCTTTGTGCAGAAAGTCAGCTATGTAATCAAGGATTTCTGGTGGGAAGTATGGATTCAACATCATGGTCAGAAGTCAAGGCACCTGCTTCAGTGCTGGTCTTGGGTTGCTCCTTTCTTATGCTTTCCCTCTTCATAGATTTTGTCTTGAGTTTCTGTCCATCCCACCAACCCCATGCATTCTTCTTTTGGGCTCTAGTTGATTGGGATTCACTCCTAAATTTCCATCCTCTTGTTTCTGCCTGTCAGGCTTCAATGTTTATTACAATGTGTGACATCCAGTGGAGGTAGATGTAATCATTACGGAGGGACGAACCGCTGATCAACAGCCCATGCATTTCCTTGTACGACATATTAGCAAGAGGAAGCAGGTAAGCCCTCTACTTCCTTTGACAACAGACCCGGGCGCTTATCTTGTTGCAATGATGACGTGCAGAGGTGCGACACAAAGCAGCCCTGTACACCATGTTCTAAGGATGGAGGATCCGATTGCGTGTACGAGCAAAACCGGGTGAAACAACGCAAGCGCAAGAAACCGCCCGCCTCCGCTCAAACTCTTCCCTTCTCATCCAAGAATGAACAAAGCCCGTTGTCATGATTTTCACCGTTTTTCCTCTTTTTCTACTCTAAGTCCCAGACGCTCACACTCTTTCCGTTCAACCATG
>Ga0307509_10008787_pt1 | contig 12775 bp, 7 predicted proteins | sample 10_EM_MG_FD_202245 | JGI IMG/M metagenome (GOLD analysis project Ga0307509, IMG submission 202245) | Populus trichocarpa ectomycorrhiza microbial communities from riparian zone in the Pacific Northwest, United States - 10_EM | ecosystem: Host-associated > Plants > Roots > Unclassified | place...
AATCTTGTAATTGAATTCAAAATAATTTTCAAATAAGCACAATGTAAATATTTTAAATTTTGATTGAATTAAACAAGTTACTAACATGTAAAATGGAGGGTGAAACATTATATCCAAGATTAAAGAACATTTGTCAGCACAAAAGCATTAAAACTATATATTAAAATTAAAATTATACATATACTAAAATAAAATAATGTTTTCCTAATTGTAAATTTTTCTAAGTTTTTATTGTAATGGGTATTGTTGCGATGACAAACCTATAATTGTTTTTTGGTTTTTTTTATAAAAAAGTTTTGCTTAGATTTTTTTTACTTAATATATTTTTCACTTTACACTTGGTTTATTTATCACCTTTTGTTTTGTTTTTATTTTCATTATTTTGTAATTGTTTTTAGTTTTTCCTTTCCTCTTTTTATATTGTTTTTTGGAAAAAAAATATTTTTTTTATTTTTTACATTTGGAATATTTATTACTAATAAATTAACTTGAAATCTTACACGTTTTTATTAATATATAAGATCTTCAATTCATTATATTATATGTAACTATTAACGTTTTGATTCACGGTTGTTTTTTTTATTCGGTGTTAAATTAAAAACACGTTGATAACACCTGCATATTTATTATTTTACGTTAGAAAAAAAAATATTTGACCCACAACAAAGTGAGTCGAATAGATGCGTTAATTAATACTTGTTTTTCGTAATTATTAACATATTTAGTTCTTAATTTATTAATTAAATGCATGTATACAATTTTCAATTTATAATTATGATTTATTTTGTAAAAAATATTAAAACAACTTATATATTCATTTGTTTTGCCAAAAAATCAATTATACAACCTGCGGTTCGGGTTAAATTACTGGTTAAAAACTAATTAACGAACGAGGGAGGAATAAAGTTGCCAATATTGTACTAACAAAGGAGGGTACAAAAAAAAGAGGACATTAAAGTTGTGTTACTTTTTCATTGTTTCCATGAGTAGGTTCATGCATGGAGGAGACATAGGTTCTCTCTAAACGAGGCAAGGATCTTTCCTATTATCTCTTTGGAGAAAGATCATTTGCTAGCATGATAGAGAAACACCTTTTCTTTTCTTTTCTTTTCTTTTCTTTCAATCCCATACAAACTGATTAGGAGAGCTTACCTCGATTATATTTCAGAGCAGGTTGTGGTGTCCACCTCCTTTTTGGTGCTTGTCCTTTTCAAACTCTGGATTGTAGGGCATCTTAACTCAAAAGGATGAACAATCATTGTATGGTATTAGACATTTATCCTGCACGTAAAAAGAAATATTAACAGACATCACAACGTAACAATTCTTTTTGAAATATGAACCTCATCCCATGGCCTACGTCTGGATCATAATCGGTCCCGATGCATTAACATTTTGGTTCGTGCAAGCAAGATGATCTGCCGCGCTCCTGTTATGCAGTCTTAATCATAAAAAAATGTCATATTTAACTTATAGGTTATTTTCACAATAATTTCTGACAGAAACTTGAGAGAATATGAGTGCATATATAATACAATAACATCATTTTCACTACTGAAATTTATCTGTTTAGCATGTTTCGATAGAGATTTCTTTTTTAGCGTCTTCTTGTCATATAGCTAGCTAGCTAGAATCATGGAACCAAATTACCACAATCTTACAAAAGAAAACATGAACAGTCTCAAATCCAATCTTGTTCCCAAGTTTTTCACACATTTCACTGCTAATTGGTGTTTCAGATTTCAATCTATGAAAGCGTTTGCATATCAATGGACATCCATTTAAACTCAAAAACTTACAGCAGTAGTATCACATCAATACTAAATATACTGCAGCATGACAAGTAAATCTGTCAACGTTACCATCGGTTTGGCCCGAGAAACAGCACACAAACTCATATGCACATCAGAAAGAAGGGTAACATAATAAAATTTTGAAGGAAGACAAGTATCAAAGCCCAAAAAATCTCTATATGCAAGCTAGAATTGTACTGTATCGGTACCCATCTAGCTACTCCAATACAAAATTACAAACAAGTGGAGTTATCCACAGAACAGGAGAGGATTTCTAGTCTGCAGATAGTAGTCTATTACGTCAGTAAATGTGGAATAAAGTAGGGGCATTTCAATATTCGACTGTCATAAAAGAACACAAACAGAAATTTGAGAGACTGGTGTGCTATAATTAAATGAGATAGCACAGTAGTAGAGAGAACCGACCGCATGATGTCAAGCAATGCTATCACAATTTTTCTCTTGTTTCTCAACATCTCTATCTTTCCAGCCATCTCTGCCTTGAACCAAGAAGGCCACTCTCTGCTTTCATGGCTTTCAACCTTTAACTCTTCTTTTTCATCTACTTTCTTCTCAACATGGGATCCAAGCCACCAAAATCCATGCAAATGGGATTATGTAAGATGTTCTAGCAATGGTTTTGTCTCAGAAATAATAATCACCTCCATCAACCTTCCTACCGGCTTCCCTACCCAGCTTCTCTCCTTTAACCATCTCACAACTCTCGTCCTTTCAAATGGAAATCTTACTGGAGAAATTCCTCGGTCGATAGGAAACCTGTCCTCACTGAGCACCTTAGATCTCAGTTTCAATTCTTTGACTGGAAACATCCCAGCAGAAATTGGCAGACTATCTCAATTGCAGTTACTTGCACTAAATACAAATTCATTGCATGGTGAGATTCCAAAAGAAATAGGAAATTGTTCAACGCTTAGACAGCTGGAACTCTTTGACAACCAGCTCTCTGGAAAGATTCCTGCAGAAATAGGACAGTTGTTAGCTTTGGAGACCTTTCGTGCGGGCGGTAACCCAGGAATTTATGGACAAATTCCAATGCAGATATCCAACTGCAAAGGACTACTCTTTTTGGGTCTTGCAGATACTGGGATTTCAGGAGAGATTCCAAGTAGTTTAGGGGAATTGAAGCATCTTGAGACTCTTTCGGTCTACACAGCTAATCTTACAGGCAGCATTCCAGCAGAAATTGGCAACTGCTCAGCGTTAGAGCATCTTTATCTGTACGAAAACCAACTTTCAGGCAGAGTTCCTGATGAATTGGCTTCGTTGACAAATCTCAAGAAGTTGTTGTTATGGCAGAACAATCTAACTGGGAGCATTCCAGATGCTCTAGGCAATTGTTTGTCTTTAGAAGTTATTGATCTCTCGATGAATTTTCTAAGTGGTCAGATTCCTGGGTCTCTTGCCAATTTGGTTGCATTGGAGGAGCTTCTTTTATCAGAGAATTACCTTTCAGGAGAAATCCCGCCTTTTGTTGGCAACTATTTTGGCCTGAAGCAGCTTGAGCTGGATAACAACAGATTCACCGGTGAGATTCCACCAGCCATCGGGCAACTGAAGGAGCTTTCGCTGTTTTTTGCATGGCAGAACCAGCTCCATGGAAGCATTCCTGCTGAACTAGCCAGATGTGAGAAACTTCAAGCATTGGATCTTTCGCACAATTTCCTTACTAGTTCAATTCCACCCTCTCTGTTCCATCTCAAGAACTTAACTCAATTACTGCTGATATCAAATGGATTTTCGGGTGAAATTCCTCCAGATATTGGTAATTGCATTGGTTTGATCCGTTTACGGTTAGGATCAAACTACTTTTCTGGTCAAATTCCCTCGGAAATAGGTCTCTTACATAGCTTGAGCTTCCTTGAATTGTCAGATAATCAATTTACTGGAGAAATCCCTGCAGAGATTGGCAACTGCACTCAACTAGAAATGGTTGATTTGCACAACAATAGGCTCCATGGAACCATTCCCACATCTGTCGAGTTTCTTGTTAGTCTAAACGTTTTAGACCTTTCCAAGAACTCTATAGCAGGCTCAGTACCTGAGAACTTGGGTATGCTTACATCCTTGAACAAATTGGTAATTAACGAAAACTACATTACTGGTTCTATTCCGAAGTCCCTTGGCCTGTGTAGGGATCTGCAGTTGTTAGATATGAGCAGCAACAGGCTCACTGGTTCAATCCCAGATGAGATAGGTCGATTGCAAGGATTAGACATCCTCTTGAATTTGAGTAGGAATTCTCTAACGGGCCCTATTCCTGAAAGCTTCGCAAGTCTTTCGAAACTTTCCAACCTGGATCTTTCGTACAACATGCTCACAGGAACACTGACAGTGCTAGGCAGTCTTGACAATCTTGTTTCTCTCAATGTCTCGTACAACAACTTTTCAGGGATGCTTCCTGATACCAAGTTCTTCCATGATCTCCCTGCCTCTGTATATGCTGGCAATCAAGAGCTCTGCATTAACAGAAACAAGTGTCACATGGATGGAAGTCACCATGGCAAGAACACCAAAAACCTAGTCGCGTGCACTCTTCTCAGTGTAACTGTTACCTTGTTGATTGTGCTTCTTGGGGGACTTCTGTTTATCAGAACCCGTGGAGCTTCTTTTGGAAGGAAAGATGAAGACATCTTGGAGTGGGATTTCACCCCATTTCAAAAGCTTAACTTCTCGGTAAATGATATTTTGACAAAGCTCTCAGATTCAAACATTGTTGGGAAAGGTGTTTCAGGCATTGTTTATCGTGTCGAGACTCCAATGAAACAGGTCATTGCAGTGAAAAGGTTGTGGCCGCTGAAGAATGGGGAAGTTCCAGAAAGAGACTTGTTTTCTGCCGAGGTTAGAGCTCTTGGATCAATAAGGCATAAAAATATAGTGAGGCTTCTTGGATGCTGTAACAATGGAAAAACCAGGTTGCTCTTATTTGACTACATCAGCAATGGGAGTTTGGCTGAATTGCTCCATGAGAAGAATGTATTCTTGGATTGGGATACAAGATACAACATAATACTGGGGGCAGCTCATGGCTTGGCTTATCTTCATCATGATTGTATTCCTCCAATCGTACATCGTGACATCAAGGCTAATAACATCTTGATTGGACCTCAGTTTGAAGCTTTTCTTGCAGATTTCGGGCTGGCAAAGCTCGTTGATTCTGCAGAATGTTCAAGAGTTTCTAATACAGTTGCAGGTTCTTATGGGTACATTGCCCCAGGTAAGTAGAACAAGCACTTGCAGATTTTAGTAATTTAGTTGATTGACATTTTCAACATTTCTTCACAGAACAATTCAAACACCGCTAGTAACATCTGAAACCTTCATATTATTTTTTTCCTAAACAAAGAAAAACTAACGATTTCGTTAGAAGAATTCTTGAATCAATTTGGAAAATGGTTTTCTTTTGAACTGTGAAAATATAATTGGGACCATCCACTCGGCTCATATTTGCTAGGGCTCATATGTTAAATCAGTTCTGAATTTGCACTGCATTCAATAACTCTGACCGCTAGTTGATTTCAAGTCCCAAACATAACCATCCCTCAATATTACAATGCAGAATATGGATACAGTTTCAGAATAACAGAGAAAAGTGATGTGTACAGCTATGGTGTAGTGCTCCTAGAGGTCTTAACAGGGAAAGAACCTACTGATAACCGGATCCCTGAAGGTGTCCACATTGTCACATGGGTTAGCAAGGCACTTCGAGAAAGAAGAACAGAATTGACATCAATTATAGATCCACAACTACTTTTGCGATCAGGTACACAACTCCAAGAAATGCTTCAGGTGATTGGGGTGGCCCTCCTGTGTGTGAACCCTTCCCCAGAAGAACGGCCCACCATGAAAGATGTAATAGCAATGCTGAAGGAGATTAGACATGAAAATGAATATTCAGAGAAACCAAAATATCGTGGCAAGGAAGCAGCTACCAATCCAAAAGCAGCAGTTCACTCTTCTAGTTTCTCTAGATCATCTGAACCTCTAATTAGATCACCTTCCTAAATCCTTACTTCTATAAAATCTTGCATTTAGTTCATTGATTATTTTTCGAAAAAAACAAAATAATTTGTATAGATTGATATATGGAATAGCACCAGGGCTACAGATCCTGTTTCTTTTACCTTGTTTAAGTTTGGGTTCGGACCTTCGGTCAACTATTGGGTGCAATCCTCGTTCTTATCGTTCTCTCTCTAAAGCAAATACAAGGCAATGAGTTAGTTTACAGTGCAGAGGATAATGTTTCCCATTTTGGCAGCTCTGCTGCCATCCTGTAGTTAAAAATGAAAGAAAAAATGACACTGATACATCCTTTCAAGAAGCTAAAAAATTTCAGACAGGCATTTCATATTCAAACATCTATTCTTTATTCCACTTTCCTCCCAGTCGGAACATTCGAAACTGCTAAGATATGCATATGCCCCACCACCAAGGAAACCAAAATGCCAAGAGGGTAGTGGCCTAGATTCCACTCAAGCGAACAATAAACAAAATTATCTGGACCAACCAGACCTTAATCCTACCCAAAATGGTGCAGTCTATCTTATTCTTTTTTCCCTAATACGTTTTAAGAAACTAAAATGCCCCCAGACTGTCTATCTTAGTACCAGAAAGCCGTTTCCATGGACAACAGGTCACAGAAAGCAAACAATAATTCAAAGTGCTACAGTCCAAATAAATCAATCAGCATGGCCTTGTTTTCAAATTGGCAGCTTTCAAATTGGGACCAACGTAAAAGGACATTTAGCTTTTGATCCTATTGGGTTGTCTGTAGGGAGCTGGCCACGGAAAAGCCATTGCAGTGACAAAATCTTGGTTGGCATTTGTTAAAATAAATCTTGAAATTATGGAGACGCGGAAGGACCACCACTCCCTATAAGACCATCCAACATCAATCCTAGTAAAGATAAAGAGATCTCATGCTCCATGTTCTGGAAAGGATACATTGCTTCTAGTCATGTGATATCAAACCATCTCAGGCCCACAAATAGCTTTAAGAACCCTATCAAGCTCTAATGGCTAAGAATGCAAGCAAGCAACCAACTTATAAATCGAATGAAAGGTGTAGTTTGCCACACAGCAACTGCAATAATACTGTTAAAGAAACAAAAGCCGTATTTATTTATTTGCATACTGTCAGCTATATCTTTTCCCAACAATCATACGAGCAAGCAATATCTTAACCTGCTGCAATATCTGTTCGCGTTAATATATTTAATTTTAATAAAGGTTTTATTTATATTTAATATTTATTAAATATTTAATTAATAAATTTAATATTTGATTAATAAATCTAGAGTAAAGATAAAGTTCTTAAGATAAAAATACTTTACAAACAAAATTATAAAGCTTTTATAATTATAGGATTTATATTGTATCAAAACATTGTTCTTGGTCAATGCTCTATTAAGATTGAATATTAATTAAAGGTATTAACATTGATACATATTATGTTTTTCATTTTATGAAAGAAAGTAGTTGTTCTCATAAAATTTAAATCCTTTATTTTTTTTTCAATTTCATCCCTTAAAATTTAATTTGATTTGATTTTTATATCAACTTTGATTCTTATTTTGTTTTGTTATTTATTTTTCTCTTATTCTTTTCTTAGTTTAATTTTTTTTATTTATCAAATTTGGTTCCTATTATTTTGATTGTTATTTATTTTATTTAAAATAATTTATGAAATTAAAGTTGTTTTTTTTTCAATTCCATCTTCTTTCAATTTTTTTATATGTTGGATTTATTCCTCATTTTTTAATGCTATTTATTTTATCTCTAATGCTATATTTGCTAAATTTTTCCCACCATAAGGTGAACTCCACTGAACATGCATAATTGTAAAGGAAAGTCAATGAGTTACTACAAAAGGGATTTATACGAGAAATTCTTATTTATAGCAAAACAAAGTAGCAATAATTTGATAAACTTATTAAAGTTTACACTGCCATAAAAAGGGAAAGCTTGTTTACGAAGATCTTAAATGTTCACTGAGTGATTTTCTTAGGGTTTATAATATCTTATGAAGGAATATCTTTTGATCCTCATATAGTTCAAGTGATTATAGATTGGTCTGGGCTGGTCCGAGCTTAAGAATATTCATGAAGTCCATAACTTTCATGGGCTTGTTACTTTTTATCGTTGTTCTATTAAAGGATTTAGTATTATCATCTCTTATCACAAATTATTTGAAGCAAGGTGAATTTAGATGGAGCAAAATAACAAGTGAAGCATTCGAAGAGGCCAAGGAAAAGGATGATGCCCCAGTGATATAACTCCCTAACTTTACTTATTTGAAGTAGAATGTGATGTATTAAGAATTCAAATAAGGTAGAGTACTTAGTCAGGAACGTCATCCTCTAACTTATTTTAGTGAGAAACTTGATGAGGCCAAACAAAAATACTCAACTTATGATAAGGAATTTTATGCGATATTTCAATTCCTAAAAAAGGCTTAACTATAGGCATGATAGTTAGGTTAAGTATTTACAAGCATATTTATTTGTTATGAAACATAAATGTGGAGTTGAGAACACTGTTGTAGATGTTTTGGGTCGCCAAATTATGTTTTTATTTATGATGATTGTTCAAGTTACTAGTTTTGATAGACTCAAAGAAGAATATGAATCATGTCCGGAGTTTAAAGAGACATACATAGCCTTGAGAGATGGACATCTCCTTATCATAAATGGCTATTACCTCCAAGAAAGGTATTTGTTTCAGGATAACAAGTTTTGTATTTCGCAAACATTAGTGCATTATTTTTTGATTAGGGAGATCCATGTGAGAGGTCTTTTGGGATATCTTGGGAGAAATAAGGCCATAAAAAAGATGGAACACCATTTTTTAGGTTCAATTTTAGGAGAGATGTAGCCAAATTGGTTGGTTAATATGGAACATGTCAACTAGCCAAACATATAAAACAAAACATTGTTTTACTCGTTTATTCCTATACTCAATTATCCTTTACAAGATGTAAGTATAAATAGTTTATGCTTAGGCTTCCACGAAGCATGATTATATATTTGTGGTTATTGATAGTTTTTCCAAGATGGCCCACTTCATTCCTTGTACCAAGATGACAAATATCTCAATAGTTTCTAAGCTTTATTTTGATGAGATTGCTGAAGTTGTAGGGCCTTTCTAAAGTTATAGTTTTGAATAAGGATGTGCAGTTTATGAGTTTTTTTTTTAAAACCCTTTGGCATACGATTAGTACTATGTTAAAATTCTCTAGTTCTTATCACCTCTAAGAAAATGGCTAAACTAAGGTGGCTGATCAAAACTTTGATAACTTTTTGAGATGTTTAGTGAGTGACCATAATAGTAATTGTGATTTGTTTCTTTTTATAGCCTAGTATGACTACAATAGTTCAGTTGATAGGCATGAGTCCATTTAAAGTTGTCCATAATTAAAACCTACCAAACCTATAGATTTATTCTAATATCTCTTCATGCTAGGGTGTCTGAGTGCTAAGTCATTTGCACATAAAATTCAGGATTTGCATAATGAGATCAATAAACAGATTCCAGCAAGTAATGTACAATATAAACATGAAGCTAATTTACATAGATGTCATAATAAGTTTAATGATGAAGATTATGTCATGATATTAGACATGAACAATATCATCCTATATCTAATAAACAATTATAGGCACTTAGTGTCGAACTATTCAAAGTGTTATAAAAGGTTGGATCAAATGTTTATGTCATTGATCTACTAGCTAACTTTGATATTAACTTTACTTTTAATATTGAAAATCTAGTTGCATATAAGAGACAATAACCCATCTCAAATGACCCTTTTAAAAGTCCTTCCAAAATCCATTCCTGGTGATTTTTTAAAATCTTATCATTGACACCAATGGATATATTGATGCTATTTTAGATGAACAAGTTATTTTTACCAAGGATAATGAGGTTCAACGATTCCTAGTTTGTTAGGTAAGATGACTAAATTCAAATTGTTCCTGGATCACTAAAATAACATTCCAATAACTTAATTCTAATATTTAAAAGTATTATCGCAGCCATTTAGAGTTATATTCGACGTGGTCGAGTTTCTCCAAACTTGAGAGAGTTGGAATGAACATCAAACCCGCACTACAGATTACACATGTATATGGACAAATGATAGTCCAATCTGTCACTCTTTGGTAGATTGAGCACATTTATGTCTTCTTATTGAAATGTTATTTAGTTTTATTATTGACTTATTCTTATGTTAATTTTGGACATGTTATTTTAACATGTCTTTAACCCTAATTATTGGTATTGACTAGGGTAGGGGCAGAGCCACATGAGGCAAGAGAGGGCAATTGCCCCTTTTAACCATAATGTTTTTTCAAAATATTGTTTTATATGAAAATATTAATATAACAACCTAACATGTCATATCTTGCAAAAAAAAAAAAAAACAAGAAGAAGAAAAGAAACTAGAAAATGATGTGGCTAGAGAAAGACCACAACTTGTAGGTTTATATCTAAACAATTTCTACGTTATTATTATTTTCTTCTTGTCAATTTCTTTATTTATTTATTTATTTATATTGACTGGATATATGCCATACCTACTTTTTGGAATTTCAAGATTGCTATGATTCTTGAATTTTTAATATTAATTTCTTTTCCAATTCTCTAAATAACAAATTTAGTTAGGGTTATTTCATTTTTTTTCTCTTTCAAGAAAATTTGAGAATTTTGGATCTAAGTTCTAATGGGTAGCTAACAAAAATCAAATTTTTAAGGTTTATATTTTTTTAGCTAAGAGACTAAATAGTTTGCCAAACAAAATTTGTATGGATGACTTGTTATTTTTAAGATACAGATGTAGAATGCTTCAATATGTTCTGTTAGCAATTCTAAGATTACTTAATCACTTGTTATTTTATTATTCATTAATTAGGGACTGAAAAGTAATTGTCAAGTTTATAAACATAATTCAATAACTTGGATCTTGAAAAAATTAATTAATCTCTAGTTTTTTGCATATTATCGCTACCAATTATTTATATAAGAAAGCTACTAATTTGAAAATATAATTGTTTAACAAGGGATTACAAACCTACACTATTTATGTTATGAATTGTTTAACAATATCATTAACATGTAGCTTAATGAGTTGGATGATCGTTTCACTAAGACGGGTATGAAGTTATTTCTTTTTGTGGCATGTTTAAACTCAAGTAACTCTTTCTCTGCTTTCAACAAAGAAAAGCTTATTGACATTGCTTGTTTTTATCCCAATGAATTTTCTATAGTAGATCTTATGGTACTTGGTGACCAACTTAATACATATATTATTGATCTATGTAGTAATGACGAGTTCTCTAATATTGAAAGTATTGCTAGTCTTGAGTAGAAAATGGTTAAAACAAAGAGGAATTTGATATTTTCATTGATATATATTCTTATTAAATTGTCATTACTTCTACCAGTTGCAACTGCTAAAGTGGAAAAAGTTTTTTCTGCTATGCATATTGTAAAGAGTAGATTGCGGAATAGGATAAGAGATAAGTGGATGAATGACATTTTGGTTACATTAAGAAATATATCTTCGATGAGATTGATAATGAAGTTATTATGTAGTGGTTTTAAAATATAAAAACTCGAAAAGAACAATTATAATATAAGTTTTCTCATTTTAAAAGTATTTTTAAATTAATTTTGCTTGATATAAATTAATACATATGTTTCAAATTGATTTCTCTATATAACACATATCTATATAATATTAAGTATTTGTTAATAATTTGTTTTTTCATCTATAAAATCCTGGTTTGGCCACTGAACCAAGGGTTTACTTACATTATTTATATGTAACGTTTTTACATGTTAGACAATTATGGCTGAACAAGAAAAGAACTTGCTGACAAGTTTTTCCTCTCTCCCTACTGTCTTTCTTTCTAGCTTCCTCTTTCTTTTCCTTCGTTTCTTCTCTTCTCTCTTTTTTCTCTTCAATTACTTGTTGTCTCCAATAAATATACATCATCTTCTTCTTCTTTTCATTTCTATTTTTTAAACAATAAACAGATAATACAAGAATGTAAAACCTACATAACTCGTGATATCATATTACATACATATCCCAATACAATAACTCACATGTTAACTAAACCTTGCCCTCTGCACTTGGAAGACTCCACCGATGAATTAGAACAACAGATGCAAACAAAGAAACAGCAATTGTAACAAAAAAAAATTCCATGAAGCCGTAGAAAAATCGATAATAGGCTATGAATATCACAGTGATCATGAATTGTCAGAAAGGAGACAGCATCCCAGAGAACAAAATTTAGGCTTGTGAATTATGATCATGGAACCAAACATTGAAGGTGCCCCAGGATGCCACTTTATGCTGCATCGAGCACTGTTGGCAACAGGAATCAATGACTTGGGCATTCAATTACAGAAAGAGAACTTGAAGGGACATAACAACGAAGAAAAACAAGATACCATATACCTGTGTTTCTTAACTGATGATACTGGTTGGCCACTAAGAACACAGTCATTTGCCAGACTTTGGTCCCTAAAATTATTAACAACTGGTTAATATATTTGTTCCAAAACAATAATGTGACTTGTTTACATCCTATGTGCTGGCTTTCATCCATCATCAACAGCCAATGAATGCGATAAATAACCAAAAAGAAAAGCTCCGTCGCATCCTTGAGTAGGTATTAAGTAATAAATTTGCCACTCTTATGATTGCAAATGTCTAAAACACCTCATGTAATTGCACGTTCATTTTTTCTCCTGTCTCCCTTGAGAGGAGAAGAACACTTCAGTAGTGTGAATCAGGTTGAGGCAAGCATTAGCATAACTCATAGTATAAATAAAGGAAACGGTAATTAAGTGTTCTGGCATCCTCTGCCATCAATTCTAGCCCATCCTGTGAAGAACAACTCCATTTTGGGTAAATCAGACTACAACTTCAAAACAGCTCTAATCTAAATGAATGG